>JADMIO011153581.1_pt1 | contig 55491 bp, 48 predicted proteins | sample 8958161 | NCBI WGS metagenome assembly JADMIO01 (sample SAMN16585339, study PRJNA669376) | soil metagenome | isolation source: Crop rotation soil | place: USA: Cullars Rotation, Alabama | collected 2011
CCGCCGAGAACGGAAAGTTGCGAAGACTTCGGCGCTCATAGAGCGCCGTTACAGCGCTTTTCGCATCGCTTCAATGGGCGCTTCGCGGCCGAACCAGGTCTGGAAGGCGAGCGCGCCCTGATGCAGCAACATCGACAATCCATTTGCGCCGCGCGCGCCGGCTTCATCGACTGCGCGGAGTAGCGGAGTTTTCGACGCGCCATAGACGGCATCGAAAACGAAATGGTGAGGCGCAATGAGACGAGCCGGGATGGGGGATGAGTCGCTGGCATTCATTCCCACCGGGGTCGCATTCACAATCAGGTCGATGTCCGCCATTTGGGCGCGGAGCGCGGCTTCTTCCAATGATACCGCAGCCAGGCGGGCAACCGGCCCGAGAACTCTGGGCCCGGCGAAGAACGGTCGCAGTTTTTCGGCGAGCCCTTTTGCTTTTTCCAGTGTGCGATTAACCAGAACAAGGCGCTCGCAATTTTCCAAGGCACATTGCCAGGCAATCGCCCGCCCCGTCCCACCGCCCGCGCCGAGGATCATCACTCGCAGATCGCGGACATCGACTGAGAACTCACTCCGGATCGCGCGCAAAAATCCCTCGCCGTCGGTGGTCGATCCGATCATTTTCTGGTGGGCGAAGCGAATTGTATTTATCGCGCCGATTCGCCGCGAGTGTTCATCCGCTTCGTCGATTAGAGCAAGCGCTGCGACCTTGTGAGGCACGGTCAGGTTGATTCCCACGAAATCGAGTTCGCGCAGGAGGAGCAGTGCTGATCGGAGTTCGTTGGATCGAATATTAAAGCGGGCGTATTGCATGTCGATCTGAGATGCCTGCAACGCGGCATTTTGCATCTGGGGCGACAGCGAATGCGCGACCGGATCGCCGAAAAGTCCGAGCCGGACTGGCGGATCAGCTTTGCTGGCGACGGACGCCCAATTCTCGAGGTCGGCTAGCGTATAGCGATCGGTGGTTTGCTTCGTTTTCATCGGCGCATTAAATGTGAACGTAGCACAGACGTCTCGTCTGTGGGGAGGGTAGGGATCTGGCCTGTCCCGGTTGAATTGGATCGGGCGGGACGCCCAAGTGCCCCACCGGCAGGATGCCTGTGCTACATTGGGCGCTATCAAATGACGAGTTCTGCCGACCCACCCACCCCTTCCGATTTCATCCGTGACTTCGTCGCGGAAGACGTCCGTGCCGGGAAGTACAAGAAAATCATCACCCGTTTCCCCCCGGAGCCGAATGGTTATCTGCACATCGGACACGCCAAGTCGATCTGTTTGAACTTCGGGATCGCGCACGAGTTTGGCGGGATCTGCAACATCCGGATGGATGACACGAATCCGACCAAGGAGGAGACCGAATATGTGGAGTCGATCATGGCCGACGTGCGCTGGTTGATCGACGGTTGGGCGGATAAGAACGTAGGCGGCGCACCTCTCTACGCCTCGGATTATTTTGACCAGTTTTACGAATATGCGGTCGAGTTGGTTCAGAAGGGCAAAGCGTATGTCGACCAGATGACGCCGGAGCAAACGGACGAGTACCGTCGGATCGGCAAGGAAAGCCCGTTCCGAAACCGGCCGGTTGAAGAAAATCTCGATCTGCTGGCCGGGATGAAAGCGGGCGAGTTTCCGGATGGGGCGAGGACGTTGCGGGCCCGGATCGACATGTCGGCGCCGAACGTCTGGCTACGCGATCCGGTCCTCTACCGGATTCGGCACGCAGAACATCATCACACCGGAAACAAATGGTGCATCTATCCGATGTACGACTGGGCCCACACTCTCAGCGATTATATTGAAGGAATTTCACACTCGGTCTGCACCCTTGAGTTCGAAGTGCATCGGCCGCTTTACGATTGGATCCTCGACGCGCTGGATCTGCGAGAGCCACGTCCGCATCAATATGAGTTCGCCCGGCTCAACCTGACCTATACGGTGATGAGCAAACGAAAGCTCATCCAATTAGTGAACGAAAAACTGGTTAGCGGCTGGGATGATCCGAGGATGCTTACCATTTCCGGATTGCGCCGGCGTGGTGTTACGGCGAGTTCGTTGCGGGCTTTCGCTTACAACATCGGGATCACCAAATATCCGAGCATGACCGACATGGCGGTGCTCGAGCACACGATGCGCGACGAATTTAATCGAAGCGCCCCGCGTCGTTTGGCGGTGTTGAGACCGATCAAGGTGGTGTTGACGAATTATCCTGAGGGTAAAACCGAGGAGTTGGATGCAGTCAATAATCCCGAGGACCCGGGCGCCGGATCCCGTAAGGTGCCATTCAGCCGCGAGTTGTTTATCGATCGCGACGATTTCATGGAAACGCCGCCCCCGAAATATTTCCGCCTTCGGCCGGGCGGGGAAGTGCGGTTGAAATACGCCTATATCATCAAGTGCGACGAGGTCGCGAAAGATAACGCCGGCAACGTGACCGAGCTCCGGTGCAGTGTTGATCTGGAAAGCAAATCGGGCGGCGCGACTTCAAATCGCAAGGTGAAAGGCACCGTTCACTGGGTCAGCGCGCCGACGGCAGTCGATGCGGAGGTTCGTTTGTATGACCGGTTGTTCAGCGTGCCCGAACCGGATTCAGATGGAGATTTCAAAACATTCATCAACAAGAATTCGCTTGAAGTGGTGAATGCAAAATGCGAGCCCGCGTTGGCCGACGCCAAAGCCGAAGTGCGTTATCAATTCGAGCGCCTTGGATATTTTGCGCTAGATTCTGATTCAACTTCCGGCAAACCGGTCTGGAATCGCACGATTACACTGAAGGACACCTGGGCGAAGGAGGCGAAGAAGTAGCACAGAAATCTTATTTGTGGGGCAGAGGCGGGTCGCCTGCTGATCGCTGTTGCCAGGCAAGGCGACTGGCTTCCCCGCAGGCTGGCCGCCTGTGCTACCTTAGAATTTCCCAAGCGCGCGATCGATTCGGGTCAGAACCTTTTCTTTCCCGAGCACCTCCATGAGGTGATACAAACTCGGGCCGGCGTTGCTGCCGGTGGTCGCCAGCCGCGCCGGGTGAACCAGGATCCCGACTTTTCCTCCGAGCCTGGTCGCTGTTTCCTTGAATGTTGATTCGATTTCCCCGGCCTCGAACTTGTTAACCGCGGCAAGCGCATCGCGAATCGCCACCAGCCGAGGTTTGTTTTCGGCGGTGAAATGTTTGGCGACGCTCTCCCTATTGTATTCGAAATTGTCGTTGAAGTAAAAACCGCAGTAGGCGGGGAGCTCGTCCCAGGTATTGATCTTGCCTTTGCCGGTGGCCAATGCTCTCCGAACATAAGCCTCGGGAAATTTGTCGATCGCAATTCCTCGATCGCGAATTTCCTTTCTGGCCGCCTCGATAAAGGCCGGTTCGTCCAGCTCCCGCGCATATTCACCGTTGAGCCAGTGCAACTTCACCGGGTCGAAAGTGGCGGCGTTCCGGTGAATGTTCTTGAGCTCAAAAAGCCGGACAATTTCGTCGATATCGAGCTTCTCCCGGTTGTCCTTTGGGGACCAGCCGAGCAGGCAAAGGTAGTTCCGAACCGCGGCGGGGAGATATCCCTTCTCTATATAGTACTCCACCCGGGCTCCCTCGTCCCGCTTACTCATCTTGGTGCCGTCCTTGTTTAATATGAGCGGGATGTGCGCGTAGTTGGGCGGGGTGGCCCCGAGGGCGCGAAAAAGTTCGATGTGCTTGGGGGTGTTGGAGAGATGATCTTCGCCCCTGATCACGTGCGAGATCTTCATCTCCAGATCGTCGATCACGTTGACGAAATGAAAAATCCAGGAGCCGTCCGGACGGCGAATGGTCATGTCGGGATGCGTTTCCGGATTGGTGAGATCGAAATCGATTTTGCCGCAGACCAGATCCTCCACGATTACGTGCTCGCGCGGTGAACGAAAACGCATCGCGCCCTGGTCTTCGAAGATGTGGCCGCCCTCCTGTAACTTTTTCAGATAGCTTTCGTAAAGATCGTTGCGTTCGCTTTGCAGATACGGACCAAAATCGCCACCGGCTCGCGGACCTTCATCCCAGTTCAAGCCTAACCATTCCAATCCCTGGTAGATCGCCGCCGTTGCTTCCTCGGTGTTGCGGGCGCGATCGGTATCCTCGATCCGCAGGATCAGTTTCCCGCCGTTATGCCGGGCGAACAGCCAGTTGAAAAGCGCAGTGCGCGCCCCGCCGACGTGGAGATAGCCGGTAGGGGACGGCGCAAAACGGACGCGGACTTCAGAGGGCATTGGAGTGATGGAGTGTGGGAGTTATGGAGTAATGCATTTCTCCCGGGTCTTTTCTACCCATTACTCCATGACTCCACCACTCCAATACGCCGCCGGCGTTAGACCGGCGCCAATGGCGCTTCCGCCGGTCCGCCGATCACTTCCCCATTCGGCTTGAACCGCGAACCATGACAGGGGCAGTCCCAGGTCTTCTCGGCGTCATTCCAACGCACGATACAGCCCATATGTGTGCAGACGGCCGAGCGCTTGTGGATATTGCCGTCAGAATCTCGATAGGCTGCGATTTTGCCCTCTTTTCCTTTGACGATCATCCCGGCATCACGGGCCAGCTCGCGGACCGAATCGGATTCAGCCCGGGCCAGGCGATCTTTGATCAGGTAATACGGGTAATCCTTATTCTCGCGCAGATAATCCCATACGCCGCCGCGAATCACCTTGCGGTCGGGTGAGAAAAGGTCGCTCCACGGATTCTTCGCACCGGTCGCCCAGTCCCTGGCCATCATGGCCGAGACAGTTCCCAAGGTCATGCCCTGACCGGAGAAGCCCGTGCCAATGAATTGTCGATCGGCGTTTTCTCCGATGAAAGGCAGGCCATCACTGGTCTCAATGACCTGGCCGGACCAGCGATGTTCGACTTCCAACCGCGGGGCGATTCGCTGGAATCGGACCAGCAACTTGTTAAATCGAGTATCCGGCGCGGGTTCCTGACCGGTCTTGTGATCTTCGCCTCCAAAAATGGCGTAATCGAAATCGTCGTACCGGTCGACTCGAAGATAATCGTAGGGGTCCTTGGTGTCCCAAAAGAGCGCGATGGGCAGGGCTCCCCGGGGGATACGCGCGCCGAGAGCGTAGCTGCTGTAGAGCGAGATCTTGGTTTGGAACAGTGTCGCCGAGCCGATATTTGAAAATCCAACCAGCGGATTGTGGGTCATGATCGCGACACGGTCGAAACTGATCCAGTGACCATTGGCTCGAACTCGGCGGGCTTTTTGGTCAAATTCATCGGCGGTCGTTTCCTCAAATACGTTAGACCCATCCGCAATCCGGTCGACCAGGCCGGCCAGGTACTTGCGGGGATGAAATTTTCCCTGGTTAGCAAACTGAACGCCGCCGACGCCGAAATGAGGGACGGATTCAAGGAATGTGGCGTCGAAACCCATTTTTCGGGCGAGGTCGGCATCTTTTTTCAGGTCTTCGACTCCCTCGCCCGAAGAGCCGTCCACTGGGACGTGCAGATAGGCCGGAACCCGCGCGAATTCGCAGTTGATTGCTTCGGCGGCGATATTCGCTTCGATCTGATCGATCGCGGCGGCGCCGGCGTCCCAGGCGGCCTGGGCATGGTCAAATCCGAAATCGTTTACCAGCGTATGCAGACTGGTGTCGGTTAGGTAAGTCAGGTGGGCGGTGGTATGCCCGGTATCCTGGGTCGCGAGTTTGTCGCGTTCGATCAAGGCAACGGTCAACCCGGCCTTCCGCAGCAAGTAAGCGGTGGAGATTCCGGCCAGGCCGGCTCCAACGACCAAGACGTCTACGGTGAGGTCGCGGTTGAGAGGGGCGAACGACTTGATCGGCGCGCTGTCAATCCAGTATGAAGTTCGTTTCATTCATACTTAATTCGCGCGCCGGGCGGAGTTTAGTCTTCGATAAAGATTTTTTTGGCGCGCCGCCGGGCGTAGCGGTTCTTCGGCAGGTTCACCTTGGCCACGCGATTGATCGGATCGATAAGGGCGCGGACTCGCTCGACCAGGTCGAACCCGACATCGGTTACTTGGCCGGTCCGAAGCCATTTGTGAAGGACCCGGCGCTGTAGCGCAGGGGACATTTCCCGGAGCGGTTCTAGCTCAATCGATCCGGGCAAAGTGTCGGGCAGCAGTTTCTCGAAAAAATTCTCTTCCTCTGCGGCGATGGCGGCAGTGCGCCAGATACTCTGGCGGATGTTTCTTCCGATTGCTTTCTCCAAAACGGGGAGGATGCGATGCCGGATCTTGTTTCGTGTGGCGGATAGTTTTTTGTTCGAGGCGTCCTCTCGAAACTTCAACCGATGATGGCGGACATATTTGTCGATCTCGGCGCGCCAGACTCCGAGCAATGGGCGCACCACCACCAGATCGAAGTTCTTGTCGCGGCGGGTCGAGGTTTCGCGCATCGCACTCAGCCCGGTCAGGCCTGCGCCGCGGAACAGGTTCCAAAGAAATGTCTCGACCAGATCATCGGCATGATGGCCGAGAAAAATTGTCCGGCAGCGATGGCCCTTTGCCGCCGCGACAAAAAATGAATAACGCGCTTCCCGAGCGGCCGTCTCGATTGATAGTTTTCTTTTCCCGGCCAGTGCCCGCACGTTCTTTGATTCCAACTCGGCCTCGAGCTGGAAACGCCCGGCCAACTGCTTGACGAAAGCGGCATCGGCAGAGCTGGATCGGCCCCGCAACTGATGATCGAAGTGGCAAACGATCAGTTGTTTGTAACCGGCCTCGACCAGCAGGTGGAGCAGGGCAACCGAATCGCGGCCGCCGGAAACGCCAATCAAATAGCGGTCGGAAGGGGGGAACCGGCGGCGGAATTCGGTGTTATTTTGAATCCAATTCATTGGAGCGCCGGATCGAATGTTCAAAGGCTAAAGATGAATTATTGCCGGGCATAAACAAAAAAGGAAGCCGGCGGCGTCATCAATGGGAAATGGAGAACAAAATGAACACGGAAAAGACAACAACATACTCGCTGCTGGTGCGCTCGGAGGAGACGGGCCGAAGTTTCGCCGAAGCAATGGTTTACGCGGCGCTGGCGTTGAGCGTAATAGTTTCAATCTTGCAGTTTGCGGCCAGTCCAATGGCCGCGTTGAAGATGCAGGCGCAACCGATTTCGCAGGTTTCGGCGAGTCATTCGATTAGCCCGGTAAACGGAAAAGCGTAGTACGCCGCAGGCATCTTCGTTTCGGCAGGGCGAGACTCGGCCGCGTCGTCGAATATTTCGACCCAGACAAACATAATTGGCTCGACGGAGTCTCGCCCCACCAAAATAGACACGCGGATTTGACAATGAATGAACGTTCATTCATTATATCGGTCCCATGTCTCAAACCTCTCTTGAGCCCACCTTGGATCGCCGCGCCCAGATCTTGGAAGCTGCGGTGGTCTGTTTTGCCAAACACGGTTTTCACCAGGCCAGCATGCACGACATCAGTGCTGAAGCCGGTATCAGCGTGGGACTCATTTATCGCTATTTCGCCAACAAGGAAGCGGTTATCCAGGCCATGGCCGACCGCCATAAAAGGGAAATTGGTGATGTTCTGGAGCGGGCCCGCCAGGCGCCGACTCTCCTTGAGTCGCTCGAAATCCTTTTCACCGCTCATTGCTGCGAAAACTCGCCCAAGGTTCAATCAGCGTTCGTGGTCGATCTCTATGCCGAAGCGGCGCGAAATACCGAAGTGGCCGATCTGGTCCGCGACGTTTTAAGCACCGCCATGGAAGGCGTAACCGATTTGATCGCCAAATCGCCGGAGGCAAGTCGGGCTTTGCACGGGCTGGAGCCTCGGGAATTGGCTGAACTCATCTTTGCGGTCGCGCGGGGCATGTTGATGTTTGATATTTTGCAGCCGCAGGAAATGACCGCGGCGGAAAGACGAGCGCACCAGTTGGAGGTTACGCGGAAACTCTGGCGCTTGTTGTTTAAACCGGAGACTAAATCAGCTTATGCATGACGTGGCCAGACCTCAATCAGCTCAGAATAAAGTGAAATCACCAATGAAAACGACCTTGAAGGTTATCCTGGTCGCCGTGCTGTTGGCCGTTGTTATCTTCGGTCTGAAGAAGCTCGGGGTTCCGACTTCGATTTTCGTTGGTACTATCGTTTTGATTGCCGTTATTCTTTGCGGCTTTGTCTCCTGGCGTTGCTTTAAGGCCGGCCGAAAGCTCACCGGGGCTATTCTGGCGATCGGGGCGATGTTTGTCGCTCTGGTGGGAATCAAAGCGACGCAGATCGTAAAGATGACTTCCACTCCGTTTGCGATGCCGCCGACGGCGGTCTCGAGCGCGCAAGTGATCGCGGCCGACTGGGCTCCCATGCTGTCGTCGGTCGGTTCGATCTCGGCGGTGCAAGGCGCGGAGCTCTCCACCGATCTCGGGGGCACTGTTGGCCAGGTCAATTTTCAAAGCGGAGGTGAGGCCAGAAAAGGAGACGTTCTCGTTAAACTGGTTGCTTCCCAGGAGGAAGCGGACTTGGAATTGGCCCGAAATGATCTGGCGCGGGCACGCGATCTGGCGGCGCGCAAAGTGATTTCAAAAGCGGAACTGGACGCGGCGGAATCGAAGGTCAAACAAAAGGAAGGAATTGTTCAGCATAAGGAAGTTCGGGCGCCGTTCGATGGCCAGCTCGGTATCCGGCAAGTCAATGTTGGGGAGATGATCAAAGAAGGCCAAAAGGTCGTTCAGCTGACCGCGCTTGATCCGGTCTATATCGATTTCGCGTTGCCCCAGCAGGAGCTGGCCAAACTCTCCCCTGGTTTGGAAGTCCGCGTTCACTGCGATGCTCTCCCCGGCCGTGAATTCAAAGGCAAGCTGACGGCCATCAATGCCATGGTCGATCCGGTGACTCGGAACGTCACTCTTCAGGGCACGTTGGAAAATCCCGATCACGCGTTGCGACCGGGAATGTTCGCCAAAGTCGATTTGATTCTTCCGGAAACGCACAAGACGCTGGTCGTGCCCGGTTCGGCCATATCCTATGCACCATATGGTGATTCGGTTTATGTGATCGAAAAACAGAAAGACCCCAAGACTGGAAAGGAATCGGAGGTTCTTCGCCAGCAGGTGGTGCGAGTTGGGACTGCTCGCGGTGATTTGATCGCCGTGACCGATGGATTGAAGGAGGGAGAGACGATCGTCAGCACAGGGGTGTTCAAGCTTCGCAACAAGATGACGGTCACGATTAATAACGACCTGGCCCCGAAACCGCAGTTAAATCCAACCCCCGCCGACTCCTAGACCATGAAGGGCTTCACCGACCTTTTCATTAAACGCCCGGTTCTCGCCCTGGTGGTTAGTTTCGTCATCCTCATCGCCGGCCTGGCCGCGATGAAAACCTTGACCATTCGGCAGTATCCCCGAAGCGATATCGCGGCGATCACGGTAACCACGGTTTATGTCGGCGCCGATGCTGATCTGGTCCGTGGCTTTATCACTACGCCGATTGAACGGGCGATGGCCGCAGCGGACGGCATTGATTATATCCAATCGCAGAGCCAGCAGAGTGTCTCCACCGTCACGGCGCGGTTGAAGCTCAACTATGATGCCAACAAGGCGCTCTCCGATATCAGCGCGCGGGTTAACGCCATTCGTAACAATCTCCCGCCAGAATCGCAGATCCCGGTCATCGCCATTCAGCCGGCCGACTCCCAGATCGCTTCGGCTTATTTGAGTTTCACCTCGAACATCCTGCAGCCTAACGAAGTAACGGATTATCTGGTCCGCCTGGTTCAACCGCGCTTGACCGCGGTCAGCGGGGTGCAAAAAGCCGATATCCTGGGCGGACGCACCTTTGCCATGCGTATCTGGATGAAGCCGGAACGGATGGCCGCGCTCAACATCAGCCCGTCCGACGTGCGCAGCGCCCTAACGAAAAACAATTATCTCGCCGCCATTGGCAGTACCAAAGGCTCGCTCCTCCAGGTCAACCTCACCGCCAATACCGATCTTCACACCGCCGAGCAGTTCAAGCAGCTGGTGGTGAAGCAGGAGAACGGCACGCTGATCCGGCTCGGTGACATCGCCGATGTCGTTCTTGGCGCGGAAGACTACAACTCGGAAGTCCGGTTCACCGGGAAGAAAGCGGTATTCATGGGCATCTGGGTTCTGCCGAATGCGAATTCCATCGACGTAATTAAACGCGTTCGGGTGGAACTCGGTGAGATTAAGAAGGAGCTTCCGAGCGGCATCGAAGCGGAGATGGCCTACGATGCCACGGCTTACATCAACGACGCCATTCACGAGGTGGTGAAGACGTTGATCGACACCCTCCTCATTGTGATGCTGGTGATCTTTCTCTTCCTCGGCTCGGTTCGCTCGGTGATCGTGCCGGTGGTAGCGATTCCCATTTCTCTCATCGGCGCGCTCTTCCTCATGCAGGTCTTTGGATTCAGCCTGAACCTGCTGACTCTGCTCGCGATCGTTCTGTCGGTCGGGTTGGTGGTGGACGACGCCATCGTCGTGGTGGAAAACGTCGAGCGACATTTGCGCGAAGGCATGAGCCGCGTGAATGCCGCGCTGGTCGGCGCGCGAGAGTTGATCGGACCGATCATCGCCATGACCATCACATTGGCCGCCGTTTATACTCCGATTGCCTTGCAGGGCGGCTTGACTGGAGCCCTCTTCCGCGAATTTGCCATGACTCTGGCCGGAGCCGTTTTTATTTCCGGCGTGGTTGCGCTCATTCTCTCACCGATGATGTGTGCCAACTTGCTCCGGGTCGAGCATGAGGAACACGGCTTCAGCGGTTGGGTCAACCGTACTTTTGACCGGTTCCGCGATTGGTATGGGGAACACCTGGATCGGACGCTTAATGCCCGGCGGGCAGTGTATGCCATCTGGATTGGCGTGACGTTGCTGGCCATTGTGATGTTCATCGCCATCCCCAAAGTGGCGACCAAGGAACTGGCGCCGAAGGAAGACCAGGGGTTCATCTTCGGGATCATCACTGCGCCGGCCAATGCGACGATCGATGATACGATTCGTTATGCCGACGCGGCCGGAAAAATCTTCAAAGAGCTGCCCGACACGCGTTTCACTTTCCAAATCACCCAGCCAAGTTTTGGTTTCGGCGGATTGGTCCTTCGACCCTGGGGTGAGCGAAAAACTCCGACCAAGGATTATCTCCCGACGGTTCAGCAGAAGCTTGGAGCCATTCCGGGCATTCAGATGTTCGCGAACATGCCCGATCCCTTGCCCGGATCGGACAATTTCCCGGTTACTTTCGTCATCGCCTCCACGGCGAGCCATGCCCAGATTCTCGACTTCGCCAAGGACCTATATCAAAAGGCGATGGCAGCTCACGTTTTCCAGTTTGCGGATATCGACACCAAGATCGATCAGCCCCAGGCCCAGATCGTGTTCGATCACGACAAGGTTTCAGCGATGGGCCTTGATATGCAAAAAGTCGGGGCGGATCTCTCGGCCAGTATCGGCGGAAATTTCGTCAACTGGTTCAACATGGAGGGGCTCAGTTACAAGGTCATTCCGCAGATCAAACGGGTTGACCGGCTCAATCCCGAACAGCTTCAGAATATTTACGTCACCGGACCCGACAACAAACTGATCCCGCTAAGCACCATCGCTCGCATTCAGCCGACCACCGTCGCCCGCTCGTTGAACCGGATGCAGCAGCTCAATGCTGTTACCATCAGTGGCGTGCCCGCGGGTTCGGTCGACGCGACGCTTAAGTTTCTGGAAGATGAAGCGCACAAGATTTTGCCGTCGGGCTACGTCATCGATTATACCGGCGGCTCGCGTCAGCTCCGCACTGAAGGCAGCAAGTTCTTCGGCGTTTTCATGCTGGCCGTCGTCCTTATCTTTCTGGTGCTGGCCGCCCAGTTCAATAGTTTCCGCGATCCGTTTATCATCCTGCTCGGTTCGGTGCCGCTCGCTCTTTTCGGTGCGGCCATTTTCATGTTCTTGAAGATGCCGTTCGGGAAATTCTTCACCGATTCGTGGACAACGTCGTTCAACATTTATTCGCAGGTTGGACTGGTCACGCTGGTGGGGTTGGTTTCCAAGAACGGGATTCTTATTGTGCAGTTTGCCAATGAGCAACAACGGCAGGGCCTGTCCAAACTCGCTGCGGTGGCCCAGGCCGCGCGGATTCGGCTTCGCCCAATCATGATGACCAGCGTTGCCACTGTGGCTGGTCACTTCCCGCTAACGCTGGTGACCGGCGCCGGCGCGGCCGCCCGAAATTCGATCGGTCTGGTGCTGGTCGGAGGCATGACCATTGGAACCATTTTCACCCTGTTCATCGTGCCTTCGCTTTACATGCTCATTGCCAAGGAGCATCACGAGAAATCGCTGATGGACGCCGAGGTGGAAGATCTCGAGGAGGAAATTGGTCCCACCGGCGAACTCGCGCCAGCCATGGTCCGTGATGGAAATGGCAACGGCTGGAAGCAGGGCTAATTGCTCGCTCGCACCGCATACTTGTCCGGCCGGACCCGGCCGCCCACCCGATCGGCGTAAACTTGGGTAAACTCGGCGCCGAACAGCAGAATCTGGGACGAGTAGTAAATCCAAAGCAGCAGGGTGATCAGGGAGCTGGCGGCGCCGTAGGCCGAGACGGCTGCACCGCTGCCCAGGTAGGATCCCAGCGCCCATTTGCCGAGCAAAAAGAAAAAAGCAGTCATGGCCGCGCCGATCCAAACATCCCGCCAGCGGGTCTGCACATTCGGCAGAATTTTGAAGATCATGGCAAAGACGGCGGTCACCACACAAAAATCGAAAAGCAGATAAGCCGAAACGGCAATTGTTAGGCCACCGGGAACACGGGCCTGGACATAATGGCTGAACATTTTCAGGAGCGCTTCGATCACCAGCGAAACCAATAAGAGAAACCCGATGCCGGCGAGCAGAGCGAACGAGAGAAAACGCGAGCGGACAAATCCCCACACTCCGGTTCCGGGTCTTGGTTTTACACCCCAAATGGTGTTGAGGGCATCCTGAAGCTGGCCGAAAACGCCGGTTGCGCCGAAAAGAGCGAGAGCCAGCCCGATGGTTGTAGCCCAGGTGCTGCGCGCGGGGGCGGAGGCTTTTTGAGCGATGTCCTGAACCACCTGCACGGCGCTCTTATCCAAAAAATAACCCATCTGTTCGGTGATCTTGCTCCAGGCCCCGGCCGGATCGTCCCGGAATAAGAGGCCGATGACCGCGAGCAAGAGCAGAACCATCGGGGCAATTGAGAAGACGGTGTAGTATGCGAGCGCGGCGCCGAGCTGCGGCGCTTTGTCATCCAGCCATTGGGAGGTTGTTTCTTTAAAAAGTCCAACAGTGGTTAACAAAAATTTTGCCCGGGCCTTCGCCATATTCCCAATATGGATTCGTAGCCGCCACGCCTGGCGGCGGGGAAGATGTTGGGCAATGGCGGAACGCACCTCCGGGCGCGTTGCCCGGTGGTTGCCCGGACGGCGTCATTAGTTTGCGGCCAGGCCGTTAATTTTGATATCGTCCTCGGAGATGCCGATCCACCCAGGCGGCTAGGCCGATCAAAACCGTAAATGTTTCACGGTCTGCCCGTGATTGATCAGTTCCCGAAGCGAATCGATTCCGATCCGCAAATGCATATCCATGAATCGGCGGGTAACCATTTCGTCACTGGCCTCTGTTTTTACCCCTTCCGGTACCATTGGTTGATCCGACACCAGCAGGAGCGCACCGGAGGGGATTTCATTGTGAAAACCGGTGGTGAAGATGGTGGCGGTTTCCATATCAATTCCCATACAACGAATCTTCGCCAAGTATTTCTTGAACACGTCGTCATGCTCCCAGACGCGGCGATTCGTGGTGTAAATCGTTCCGGTCCAGTAATCGCGATCGTAATTTCGGATCGTGGTGGAAATTGCCTTTTGCAGGGAGAAAGCGGGCAGCGCCGGAACTTCCGGGGGAAAATAGTCGTTGGACGCGCCTTCACCGCGGATGGCAGCGATGGGAAGGATGAGGTCGCCCAGTTTGTTTTTGCGCTTTAGTCCTCCGCATTTTCCCAGCAACAGGACGGCTTTAGGGCGAACGGCGCTCAACAAATCCATCACCGTGGCGGCACCGGCGCTGCCCATGCCGAAATTTAGAATGGTGATCCCGTTCGACGTTGCATTCGGCATGGGGCGGTCGATCCCCCGGATTTGCACCTTATGCCATTGGGCGAAGCGAGCGACATAGTTGGTGAAATTGACCAGCAGGACATATTTCGAGAACTCACGGGCCGGCGTGCCGGTATAGCGGGGCAACCAGTTGGCAACGATATCGGCCTTTGATTTCATCGTGCGGCGCATGATGGGGGGTCCGCCGCGAAGTTTCAATGGCAATGAACCGGGTCTGCTTTAGCCACGGCGCGGCTACAACGAAGAGTTGGTGCGTGTTGAACGTTGCTCCCTGGTGCTTGGACCTTCCTCGCGAAGCGCGAAATGCCAGTCCGGCTCGGACTGGTGCTCGGGGCGGGACTTGAACCCGCATGCCTTTCGGCATACGCCCCTCAAACGTACGTGTCTGCCATTCCACCACCCGAGCGAGTGAGTGCTAAAGGTAAATTGTTGATTCCAGCGCGCAACCGGTTTTGACCTATCTGACGCGCGGTCGCTTGGCCCGGTCCGACCCCGACCAAAGTCCCTTTAATTCTTGCTGTTATTGCTGTCCGCCGCAGGACGGACTCGCCCTGGTGAGCTCATGCTCTTGATCGATCGAGCTTGGCTTTGCTCTTGCTATTTCAATCTGTGGAATCCGCGTAAGTCGTGGTTACATTTGAACATAGCAAGAGCATGATCATGAGGATGAGGGAAGAAAAGGATTGGACCAAAATAGATCTGCATATCCATACCCTCGACGATCCGAAGGATGTGATCGATTATTCGGCGCATCAGCTGCTGGAACGGGCGCGTGATCTGGGGTTCGGCGTTCTGGCCATCACCCTGCATGATGCAGTTTTTGATCGAGCGGAAGTCTTTGCTGATGCTCAGAGGATGGGAATCCTTCTTATCCCGGCTGCCGAAGTTCGATTGGAAGGCGCCGATGTGATTGTGCTGAATGTCACCCGGCAGGAGCTATCAGGCCTCAGAAGTTTTCGCGATTTGAGAAGACTCCGGGCCCGGCGCGGGAAATCGATTTTTACCATCGCGCCTCATCCGTTTTATGTGCTGGGCGGATCGATCGGGTCACGCTTGCTGAAAGAGATCGACTGTTTTGATGCGATTGAGTTCTGCCATTTTCACAGCTGGTTCCTGAATCCAAATCGCCGGGCCAGGAAAGTGGCCGCTCAATATGGCAAACCGATGATCGCTACCTCCGATGCGCATCGTTTGCCGGCCTTCGGGAGACATTTCACCAGCATCGCCGCTTCATCGGCGTCGTCCCCGGAAACTGTTTTCGAGGAATTGCGCGCCGGCCGGACCCGGCTGACCAGCCCGGCGGCGACCATCACCGATTTGCTCAGCACAATTTATTTTGTTTTCCTGGCCCATCCAGTTAGAACTCATCGCCATCGTTCCAAACAGAAAGAACATGGCCGTTCCCAGGACCGGACCCGGCGCTCTCGAGCGACTCATTCGCCGGTCGCTGCAACTCGGTCTTGAAAGAAATCGTAAACGTGACAGATACCTAACGTGATGAAGATCGCCGCTTCTGTTCTGCTCGTTTGTGTCGTTGCTCTCACCGGCTGCAAATCCGCGGCCAAGAAAGAGGAAGAGAAAAAAGCGGCGTTGACCAAAAAGGCGAAAGCCAAGGCGCGGGAAGCGGATACCGACCTCGATTTTCAGGCGTTTGCCGGCCGGTTGCGGAAAGCAGTGGCGGCTCACGATGTGACGACCCTGAAGTCGATGATGACGCCGAATTTTGGCTACAAGCTGGAGCCGAAGATGGAGGGGCTCGAGGCCGGCCCGGAAGGGCCTGGTGTCTTCCAATATTGGGACGAGCAGGGCCTCTGGCCGGAATTGGAGGGAATATTGCAGGAAAAATTCGTGAAGTACAAGGATTACATGGTCGCGCCGCCGCAATTCGCCGAAGAATCGTTGAATTACGACGGGTATCGCGCCGGGATTCGTCGGGTTAACGGCAGCTGGAAGTTTGCCTATTTCGTTAACGGGCCGTGAAGTTAATGACTTCGGGTCGCGCTGGCGCGACGCCGCCAGACGAGCAAATTCGGTCAAGCATCGCTGATCGCTCCACATTGGTCACTGATCACTTCCTGGGCCTACCGCACCGCCCGCCATTTGTTTTCCTTCGCGAGCTTCTGTCCTGTGAACCCGGTATGTCGGCTGAATGCGCGACGTTGTTTCCGGATGACGATCCCATGTTCAAAGGTCATTTTCCGGGAAATCCGCTGGTGCCCGGTGTGATTCTGACCGAAGCGCTGGCCCAAACCGCCGGGATCGCCGCCGCTTCCGGTTTTCCGGACAGTTCCCGTCCTTTCTTTCTGTTGTCCGCAATTCGCAGCATGAAATTCTTTCGCGCCGTCCTCCCCGAACAGCGCATCATACTGCGAGCGAAAAAAGTCGGTAACGTCGGTGATCTCCTACAGTTCCGAGTCAGCGCCGATGTCGATGCGAACCGTGTGGCCGAAGGGGAAGTCGTTTTAAGTCGGGCGAAATCGACCGATTAATACCGCATCGCCCACTGGCACGGTTCAGTCTCAGATAACCTACTTGGACTCGAGATCGTAGATTGCGCCCCAGTCTTTTCCGGAGGTGACTCTTAGAGCGGTTTGTTGCCAGGGACGCGTGCTCATCGGGTAGTTGGTCTCTTCTTCGCGGCCCCAGTAGATGTAACGGACCCCGAGGTATCTCGCCGTTTCACGCCAGTTTTTTCCGCCTTGCATCACTTCCTTCAATTTCTTTTCGGTTTCGCCGTAATCCGAAAAGCCCTGGGTCCAGAGATGTCCCGGATAACCCATCACCACCCGGCGTCCATGAAGCAGGAGCGGATGATTGAAGGTAGGAAAACAGGCAAACCGGGCCTCCACCGGCAGCGCGCGCACGGCGTCGCCTACGGCGTCGAATTCCTGGCGATTGGCGAAACCGAACCCGGGACGCCCGGCAGCCAGGCCTCCGACCATGCTAACAAATCCAGAACCGAACAGCGCGACACAGACTGCGACCCGGACCGGGATCGACCAATCTGAGATCAGGCAGTGCCAGACTAACGGCAGGATGATGAAATAAGCCCAAATCAGCAACTTGGTGTTATCCCAGCCCCAGGGGGCCAGTTTAAAAAGGAAAACCATGAGGAAAATCACAACTGCCGACACGAGGAAGGAGATCTCTCCTGATATTTGCCTCGAGGCGCCCGTTTTCCAGGATCGCAATCCAGCCAGAGCGAGATAGGTGAGAACGAGCGGAAGCCATAGCCCGAAATTGATAAACCAAAATTGGAAGAACGGTCGCGCTAACGAATCTCCTTTAATCGGCTGGACCCAGCCGACCTCCCATCCCACCACCGAGCCGGCGTGAAAATGATCGGTAATGAGCCAGACGAAGAGCGTGGCCGGAACGAAAGCGCAACCGACCAGGGTCAGAACATGTTTGGAAATCGGAAGATTGGTGAGCAACGATTTTAGCCACGCCGCGCTGAACTCTGGCGGCGCGTTTGCCCCTTCTTCGCGGGGTGGATCCCAAATCCGCGAGCAAAACTCGAGCGCAAAAAAACAGAATAACACGACACTGAGAGCCAGGAAGGTATGGAAATGAAACAGCGGCATCGTTGCGTAAATTGAGAATTCGACCCAGAAGGGCAGAGGAACGGAGTCTCGCTCTGAGTCGGAGTTGCCGTGGCTGAGCGGCGATTCCTTTCTAGGAATCCCCTTTCCCTTCGAACCGGACGAAGAACCTGGGTCAGCGAACCCGGCTACCGCGGAAATCTTCGGCGCCGTCCGATCGCCGACCGGCCAGAATTTTTCCCGCCAATGCCAAAGAAGTAACAGACCCGCCGGAATGGCATACAACAGACCGCGCTGGGTGACGAACATCGTCAGCGGAATGCTCTTCCAGGCGATGGCCTGGTCGCCCTGGTAATCCAGGAACTTGAAATCTTTCACGACCTGGAACCCGATCAGTCCGCCATTGAAAAGGAATCCCGCGATTCCGAAGGCGCCTCCCCAGCGCCAGAATGCATAACAAGTTGCGGCCGAAGCGAGCAACCCGACCCAAACTAAACCCTGGAGCAGACCGACATCTGCTTGGCAAAGCAGCGAATTAAAAATGTCTATCCCAGCCGGGTATCGCAATTTGCTGAAAACATAGATGGGATTGTCCGGCCAGAGGGTCACCCCGCTGGCAAAATTCTTTATGTAAGTGATGTGGAGAGCGAGATCACCCAGATTGTAAGGGGATTGGATACGAAATTGGTCGCCTTCGATGAAAATGAGCCAGCAAAACGATCGCGCGGCGAAGAGCGCGAAACAGGTCACAGCGACCATGGCCCAGATCGTTCGTCCGGACCATTGACGCGGTGCGTTCGAATTTGTCCGCTCCCTATCGGAGGTCTGGATGAAAGCGGCGGCTGACACTATGGCGCCGAGGGTGAAGGCAGCAGCAGCCACTGGCGAACTTAACCCGTGCCCGATCACCCCCAGCGTCAACCCGATCAGGGTAGAAAAGTTAACGAACGTGATTCCGGCCGAAAGCCACTTCATTGCTTGGGCGACGGCGCAGGCGGAGCGGTATTGGCCGGCGCTTTGGCAGGCGATGTCCCGGTGAATTCCGGTGTTCGGTTCGGGAAGAAAGCCTTGAAAACGCTCGCCCGAAAATATGCCTTCGATGAATCCTGGTAAGCCCGGATCCTCAACGTATCGGTAAAGTAAGGCTCGCGAAGCTTCGATTCCACTTCCTCGATTCGTGATTCTTCGACCAAAAGGAAATCGATATCCCATTTGGCCGGGGAATTGTTGTGTTCGTAGTATCCTATGCGCGTGAAATCGCCCAGGATCCAGGGCAATGGATAAGCGCTGCTGCGAATAATTGCCCCGGTCAGGTGATAAACGGCCGGATCCTGCCGGGCTGCTTTGAGCAACGGGTCGGTAAACTTCCGAATATCATTATAGGTCTGCACGTAGACGTAAGGCTCACTCTCGGTCGTGCACCGGAAATAATTTAACCGGATCGAAACGATCAACGAGGCGGCCAGCAGGAAAATTGCGAAGACGCTGGCGGCGGGGCGCCTCACCTCGGGAATTAACAGAAACGCCGCTCCAAACAAAAACAAGAACGGCCAGATGATGGTGATGATGCACCACGGCGTCTTGTAATTAATAATGCTGTAAGCAGCGAGCGCTCCGACACCGTAAATGGCAAGGTAACGGATACTGAAGTTCTTGAAGGAGAGACAAAACCCGCATGTGACCAGGCCTATCAACGCCGGCCATTCGTAGCGCGTCATCAATTTCGCTACCCAATAGTACCATTTCTTTTCGTGCCCATGTCCCTCCTGCCCGGTGGTAAACCAGGCCGCGTATGCTTTATACAAACCTTTCACGCCGCTCATGTGGAAGAACGTCCCGGAATAGAAAAATATGATCGCGGCAATTCCGATTGCGGTGACGAGCGCGAGGTCGGCGTAGGTCCAGGTCTGCTTGGCCCGGCGAATGTCGGGCAGGGGATTAATTCTATGGGTAACCCAGAGGACTGGGAAGGCCAGGGCCGCGCAGCCGAAATGGATGATGTAGGTCTCCTTAGTCAGAATCATCCCGGTCATGGCCATGCCGGTATACCAGAGGTAGTTGACCGTCCCGAATTTCCGGAGCCCGAGCAGCCCCAGAACGAACATCATGGTAAAGAAGGCGAGCCAGGCTTCGTGAATCGAGTAGCGGCCGTAGAAAACAAACCCGGGCGAGACCGCCATGGCAATCGCGGCCAATCGGCTGGCAGTGCGCCCAACAAACGGTTCGAATTTAAAGCACAGCCCGACCGCGGCGATGCTGATCAGGACGATCGGGAGGCGCAGCGCCCAAAGATTCCGTCCGAAAAGCAGTTCGGAAAGGAACAGGACGTAGAAGTGAAGTGGCCCGTGATAATTGGTCGGATCGTATCGGTAGAATCCTTCCTTAACGATGTGAGCGTCTACGAACCAGCCGTTGATGCCCTCGTCGAAGTGGGGTGGCTTGATGCCGAGCAGGAGGAACCGCAGAAAAGCGGCCAGGGCCAGAATGAGCCAGGGCGTCCACCCAGTCCGGGCCAGGCCGGCTTTGAAGGCCTCCACCTGATCCCGCAGCATCGGAAAATTCGCTAGCGCGCCCCCGTCCTCGCTGCTAGTACGCCCGTCGATGCGCATATTAGTGACCGGTGGCTGTGGATTCATCGGGAGCAACTTCGTTCGTTACATTCTGCAACATTATAAACCGGCCTACGTGACCAACGTGGATGTGCTCACCTATGCCGGTAATCTGGCCAATTTGGAAGGCGTGGTCGAGGAACATGGCGAACGCTACGAATTTTTCAAAGCCGATATCGCCAATGCCGACCAGATGGATGCGCTCCTGACCGAGCACCAGTTTTTTGCCGTGGTGAATTTCGCCGCCGAATCCCACGTCGACCGGAGCATCAATTCGCCGCTCAATTTCATTCATACCAATGTAGTGGGCACAAGCGTCCTGCTCGATTGCGCCCGGAGGCACGGAGTCCAGCGATTCATACAGGTTTCAACCGACGAAGTTTATGGGTCTTTGGGCAAGACCGGGAAGTTTACCGAGCAAAGTCCGCTCGATCCAAGCTCGCCTTATTCGGCCAGCAAGGCCGGAGCCGATCTGTTAGCGCTCGGTTATCATAAGACTTACGGGAACGAGGTCATCGTGACCCGGTGTTCGAACAATTACGGGCGCTATCAATTTCCCGAGAAATTGATCCCGCTGATGATTATCAAGGCACTGCGTGATGAGCCGCTTCCGGTCTACGGGGATGGCCAAAATGTTCGCGACTGGATCCACGTGGATGATCATTGCGCCGGAATTGTGGCCGCGCTATTCGAAGGCAAACCGGGCGTGGTTTATAACTTTGGCGGCAACAGCGAAATGGTGAACATCGACCTGGTGAAAATGATCCTGAAACAGCTCGGGAAACCGGACACTCTGATCTCGTTTGTTCCCGACCGGCTTGGGCACGACCGGCGATACGCCATCGATTCCTCGTTCGCCCAGAAAGAGCTGAAATGGAAACCGCGCCAGAATTTCAAGGATGCGCTGGCCGAGACGGTGCAGTGGTACATCGATAATCCGGCCTGGTGGCAACCGCTTCTCGAGCGGGCCGGGCGGTATTAAGCGGTCGGTCACGACCGGTTTTGAGGTAACAGCCCTTTAACTTTTAACCGTTGGTTCCGGGCTGGCGGCGACGGCACGCTGTCGTCGCTATGAAAAAACTCATTCTCCTCCTGTTAACCTCGCTGATCGCTGTGGTGACTCAGGGTCAAACGACGACCTGGACCGCGGCAGGCAATCCTCACGTCGTAAACGGCACCTACACAGTTCCGGCCGGGCAAACCCTGATCATGGAAGCCGGCGTGGTGGTAGAAATTCGTGCCGACAGCACCCTCCAGATAGATGGACAATTGATCGGCAACGGGACCGCGGCGAACCGGATCACCATAACCGGGGCGACGAACTATTCCTCCATCCTGGATGTGCGGGGCACAATGAACCTTGCCTTCACCAATATTCGAACCCAGGTTCGTCCGGACACTAACGGCGCGCTCTTTTTTACGGACTCAATTTTTTCCAACTTCGGCACCGTGTTCAACGGAACGATCCTGCAACAGAATGGTCGCTCGCCCTACCTGCAGTTCGATCGATGCCAGTTCCAGGGCAATGGCACAAACCAGAGCGCCAGCCTGTATGTGGCCTACGTGACAGTCGTTCTTCGAAATACTTCATTCACCAATGGATCGTATTGCAATGTCTACCCGGCTTATCTCTTTCTTGATCAGGTCAACTCCGATCATTCCAGTGACGCTGGTCTTACTCTCGGGTCGGATTCGGACCTCTATCTTAACAACATCACGGTCACGAACGCCCTGAATGCCGGGCTCAAGCTGGCCGGCGATACCCGAAATGGCACCAATGTGCTGATCGGTGCGAATGTGACCCTGCAAGGTAATAATTTCCCGATACACCTGACCATCGCCGGTTTGTATCCGGCCAGTAATATTCCGGCCAACGGCAACGCGAATAATCTCATTCACGTCAGCGAGTTTGCCGGAACTCATGGCTTCTGGCCGAAGTTCGCCATTCCCTATTATAATGACGGCTCGCCGCTCACGGTTAGTGCGGGGTTGAACATCTTGCCGGGGGTGACGGTGAAAATGGCGCCGTTCTCATACATTAACGACGTCGGATTCGGCGACGGGATGCGCGCGTTCGGCACCAAAGATCAACCGATCGTGTTTGAGCGCTCGAACCCGGCCCAGGCTTGGTACGACCTCCACGCCGACCGCACCGAAGGTGGCCGACTACGGCACACTATCGTTCGAGGCAATACCGATGGGGTAAACGGCGGCGCGTGGCGTTTGGAGAACTGCATTTTCGAAAACAACGGGATTGGAACGAGCGGCGGCCCTCTGGTTAGCGGCTCGCAATACCTGGCCAATACTATTGGGCATAACTCCAACGGCGGAAGCCTCAACGGCGGAACAAACCCCAACACTTTCGAAGGCAATGGTACCGGCGTGAACTATTCGCCGGACGCGCGCAATTCCTGGTGGGGTTCGCCAACCGGTCCGCGGGCCGCCGATAATCCAGCCGGAACCGGCGATTCCATCGCCAGCCAGCTGACGCCCTACCGGCCTTTCCTGACCAGCCGTCCGAGTTACGCGGATGCGCCGCCCGAAGTTGTCTTGTTGCGGCCATCGTTCCAACTCGATCCCGGTTCCAAAATAACGCTGCGCTGGAATGCAACGGACGACGCCGGGATTGTGTCGCAACAGGTCTTGTTTTCGCCGGTCGGGAATTTCCCCGGTTCATTTACCACCGTCGCCACGCTGCCGGGTAACCAGCGCAGCTACGAGTGGACGGTGCCGAACATTGGTTTCACTGTGAACGGCAACAACGCCTTCATCAAAGTGGTGGCGACCGATACCACCGGGAAGGAAAGCTTCGACGAGTGGGAGATTGTAATCCCGACTAATGATATCGCCGGCAACGTCACTTTCAGCATCGCCGAGGGCCAGACTTTTACCCCGGGTGAATTTGTTTCAGGCGACGTTTTTACCACGAACGGGATCGATCCTTATCTCACGCGGGTGGAATATTATTTTGAAGATGTGCGCGGCGAATCGCGAAAAATGCAGGGCCGCGGATTAAACGGTCTGCCGTTTTTTAGCACGGACACCGCGCGGGTTGTGGTTTCGTTTGGCGACACGACCAATCACCGAAAATATTGGTACAGCCCACTGTTCAAGATCCGCCCGGATTCGCGTCTCAACGATGCTCCGCCGAGTATTACTCTGACCTCGCCCTCGGCTGGTCAACCGATTCCGCCTAACAGTATTGTGCCGATCATGTGGACGGCGAGCGATGATGAAGGCTTGCGCGGATTCGATATCATTGCCTCCTACGATAGTGGCCGAACCTGGCAGCCAATTGTCCGCGATCTGCCGGGAACAGCGCGGAGTTACGACTGGCAAACCGCGCCCGGGACCGGATACGCCAGTGTGAAAATCAAAGTGATCGCCAAGGATTTCCGTTTCCAGACTTCATCCGATGGAAACGATCGCATCAGAGCGGTTTCGCGGAAGACGCACGGCACCGCCGGAACGTTTGATGTTAATCTTCCGTTGAGTGGCGCAGTGGGAATCGAATCGCGGTCGGGAGGGGCAAAGGGTGATTACGAGATCGTAGCGACCTTCCCGTCGACCGTGGCGGCAAGTAACCCGCGGGTTCTTTCAGGTGGTGCGACCGTGACCTATTTCAGCGCCAGCGGAACACAGGTGGTGGCCGATCTGGAAGGGGTTGGAAACGGCCAGCGAGTCGATCTGGTGTTCTCCGCCAGTGTAGGCGGCGCCCCGGCCACCGACGTTACCATTCCGATGAAGGTCCTGGTTGGAGACACGACCGCCAACGGTGCAGTGAACGCCTCCGATGTAAGTCAGACCCGGTCTCAAGCGGGACAGATCCTGACCACAGCCAATTTCCGAAGTGATGTGAATGCCAACGGCACGATCAACGCGTCGGATGCGGCAATGGTCAAAGGCCAGGTCGGAACGTCGGTTTCGACCGCCGCGCCGGAAGGCGACACGGAAGAGACTGCCCGAGAGACAGCAGCTTCCCGGTAAAGTAACAACTGTTTAACTTTTTACCCCAGCCGCCTTGGCAGGCCGAAAACGAACGAAAAGGGTATGTCTAAGCATTCGTTTCCGGTTCTGTTTTTAATATTCGCTGGGGTGGCACTATTTTTCTTTCCTGAAACGCTTCCCGGAAAAAATTTCGGTGAGCGCGCTGCTTCACCTCCATCGCTTGCCGCCGCAAATGTTGCCAGCCCGGAACCCCTGTTTGACGTCCCTTGGTTGACGTTCAACACCTCAGTTGCCGCTGATACGGGAAGTCCGGTCGGCCTGGCCACCGGTGACATTGATGGCGATGGCGACATCGACGTAGTCGCCCCCCGCAACTATTTGGGCGGGGGTGGTTTCGTCTTTCTGCGCAACGAGGGTAATGGCCGGTTCGCTCAGCCGGTGAATCTTGCCGGAAGCAGCCGAGCAGCTGGGATCGCACTGGCCGATCTTAATGGCGACGGGAAACTGGATATTGCAATTAGTGATGGAGACGGCCTGGCGTTTGGTAATTCCTTGTCAATTTACGTTGGAAATGGCGACGGGACTTTTGGTGCGCGGCGTGTCGTTTCACTCGGGTCGGGGAGAATCGCGCCCGTCGGGATCGCCACTTTAGATGCCGACGTCGACGGCGATGTCGATCTGGCCGTTGCTTGCGATGCCGTCGGTGCAGTGATGCTTCTGCGCAATAACGGCGATGCGACTTTCGCGGCTCCGGTTTCCATGGCGGCCGGCATGTATCCGGATGACGTCGCGGCGGGCGATTTGAATGGCGATGGACGCGCCGATCTTGTGGTGGCCCACCGGGAATATAGAGTTAGCGTCTTGATGAATAATGGCGCCGGTGGGTTCGCGCCGGCAACGGGATACGACAATCTGACTTCGGGCACGAACTGGGCTGGGCCCCTTTTTCCCTGCGTCGCGCTGGCTGATTTGGATCGCGATGGCAAGCTGGATGTTTTATACGGAAGCACCCGCACTTGGGACGGCAACACCGGCCAGATCGTCCAGCTGCGAAATTCCGGCGGGGGCGCACTGGCGCGCAATGCTGATATTCCGATGGTTTTGTACACCGCCGGCCCGACTGATATTGCCGTCGCGGACATGAATGGCGACGGTGCGTCGGATATTCTAGCGACCAGTTACGATGGGCGCGCCTCCGACGGGTTTTGCGTGATAATGAACAACGGAGCCGGCACATTTGGACCGGCTGCGTTGTATGCGGCGGGACAATCCACGATCGCGGTTGGGGCTGCCGACTTGAACGGCGACGGAAAACTGGATGTTCTCACGGCGGATGACTATTCAGACGCGGTGGCGGTCCGTTACAACCCGGGAAACGGAATTTTCAAGATTATCCCCCAGGACTTTGCCGGCTCGGCCCAATTTTTTCAGGATGCGGCCGACATTGATGGCGATGGTGATCTTGATGTGTTCACTTCGGGGCCACATCCATCGGCGGATGATGGGGCGATCATGCGGAATAACGGCGCTGGCCGTTTTACCAGCCGCACCGTGATTCACAATGGGCAGGATGGAGTAGCCGCCGGTGTGTTAAGAGATCTGAATGGCGATGGCAAGCCGGATTTGCTTTTCAATAATGCCAACACTGCTCCGCGTTACGATTTCTTCACCGCGCTCAACGATGGCCACGGAAACTTCGGCCCGGTCACGCGATGGCTGGTGGGCAGTGCCGGCTGGGGAGGTATCGATGCATTTGATATCGATAATGATGGGGACTTGGACGTGATTGATTGCGAAGCGGAGGGCGCACCCGGAATTCCTAACGGACGCTTTTTCATCGCGTTGAACAACGGCGACGGCACGTTTCAAACTCCCTATGCCTACGACCAACTTCCGGCTCGTCCGGATTCTGTCACCGCCGGCGATTTCAATCACGACGGCAAGCTCGATTTGGCGTTTGCGAACACTGGGGCCTACGGCTTCGACGACGGCATGTTCGTGGTACGGGGAAACGGCAACGGAACATTTCAACCTCCGCTCGTCTATCATGCTGGTCGCGGTCCGGCTTACATCGTTACGGCCGATTTCAATCACGATGGCCACCTCGATATTGCCACACTCAATTCCGGCTACAACGGCGAAGGAGACGAGACGCTCAGCATTTTCTTGGGCGTTGGAAACGGTAATTTTAGCCAGACCGATCCCCAGTATGCGCCTTACTCGCCTGATCTGTTAGGCGCCTCCGGACTAACGGTGGGGGATATCGACGGAGATGGTGATCTCGATATTCTAACTACAGGGGTCTCCAACGATGTGGCCATGTTCCTCAACAATGGCGCCGGTGCCTTTACCTTTCCTTATCGTCTGGGCGCGATCGCCGGAGCGCATGCGGTAATTTATCGTGATTTCACCGGCGATGGAGTTGCCGATCTGGCCCTTCTAACGTCGCCACCGCCGATTGGGTTCGATGGAGGGGTCGCGGTGATTCGGGGCTCAAGCCCACTCGCCGCGCAATCGGCCGTGTCGCGAAAATTTCACGGCGGGATTCCGTTTGATTTGAACCTGCCGCTCACTGGCGGGCCGGCCGTTGAACCTCGTCGTGGAAGTGGACCCAATTTTGATATGCACCAGCTTTTGGTCACCTTTGGAATGCCGGTGACGGTTGAGGGCGTTTCAATTGTCAGCAGTAATGGAGGGGCCACCGCAACGCGGACGGTTAATGGAAATTTGGTCACCATCGACCTGGCTGGGGTGGCCAACGCCCAGACCGTTTTAGTTACGTTGAACAACGTCAGCAACGGCACCATATCGCGGGACATTTCCGTTCCGGTTGCTTTTCTGTTCGGCGACACCAACGGAAACGGAATCGTAAACGCGTCAGACGTCAGCCAGACGAAATCTCAGAACGGGCAGGGAATCACCGCGTCGAATTTTCGCGTCGATGTGAACGCCAATGGCCTGATCAACGCCTCGGATGCTGGAGCGGTGAAAGCACAAGTCGGTAACTCGCTTCCCTAATGCACTAGAGATTGAATTGTAGCGGCTGTCTGCGACCGTCGAACGATCACAAATGAAGATCGTCATTGTTGGTGCAGGCGGCCGATTGGGCGCCGCGCTTGTCCGCGAGTACGAACATAAATTCGAAGTCGTCGGCTTCAATCACACGCAGCTCGACCTGGCGAACGAGCAGCAGGTTCGCTCCACCGTCGGCGATCTCGATTTCGATATCCTGATCAACGCGGCCGGTTTCACTAATGTCGATCTGTGTGAAAAAGAGCCGGAAATGGCGATGAAGATAAATCGCTTTGCTCCGCGCCTCCTGGCCTCGATCGCATCGCAAAAAAAAGCGCGAATGATTCATTTTAGTACCGACTACGTTTTCGATGGCGAAAAGCGAGAGCCTTACACCGAAACCGACAAGACACGCCCGATCAGCGTATACGGCAGCTCGAAAGAGCAGGGTGAATTCGAGGTGCTGGAAGCTGCGTCGAATGGACTCGTGGTGCGGGTTTCCTGGGTGTTTGGCCCCGATCGCCCGAGTTTCGTCGATGCCATTATCAAACGAGCCCGGGCCGAAAACCATGTCGACGCGATCGCCGACAAATTTTCGGCCCCTACTTACACCCGGGACATAGCCGAAGCGCTTCCCCGGTTCTTTGATCCGGTTTTCCCCGGCGGCATCCTGCATTTCGCAAACGCCGGCGAATGCAGCTGGCAGGAGTTCGGGCAACACGCTCTCGATTGCTCCGGTAAAGCGGGCGTGGTTCTGAAGGCCAAGACGGTTGCCCCCCTGAAAATGGAGGATATGACGAACTTTATTGCCCGTCGTCCGGTCTATTCCGTCCTTTCGACCGCCAGCTATGCCTCCCTGGCCGGAGTCTCACCAAGGGCTTGGCGAGAGGCGGTGACTGATTATATTATGTCCTTTCCGCCAAAAACATGAAAACTCCTATCTTCACTCTCATCCTGTCCCTGGTCCTGGCCGCAAGTCTGCGCGCCGAATTGAAATGGGAACAAACTGCAATCGAGCTGCATCCCGGAATAACCGACAAACAGGCGGTTGGGCATTTCAAGTATCAGAATGTCGGAACCCAACCGGTTCGGTTCAAGTCGGTCCACAGCTCGTGCGGGTGTACCGCTGCCCAGACCCAGAAGGATGTGGTTCAGGCCAACGAAAAGGGCGAAATCACGGCGACGTTTAACATTGGCGATCGGACCGGCGTTCAAACGAAAACCGTGACCGTCCAGACGGACGACACCGATCCCAAAAACTCAACAACGGTTCTCACTTTGAAGGCGGTAATTCCGCAGAGCCTGGAAATCAATCCGACCTATGTTTTCTGGCAGAACGGGGAGGATCCAAAACCGAAAACCCTCATGGTGAAGCCGGCGAAGGAGTTTCCGGTTAAGGGAATCAAGGCGACCTCGTCGAGCCCTGAGTTTCAAACCAAGGTCGAAAAGGCCTCGAATGGTGAATACAAGATCGTCGTCCAGCCCAAGGACACCTCGCATATGTTAACGGCGGCGCTGACAATTCAACCCGAGGAATCGAGCAAGATTTTTTATGCCAATCTTCGGGTAATGGGCCCGGCCCAGGCCGAGCCGGCGGCGAATCCAGCCAGCAAACCGAGCGTGAAGTCTGCGGCCAGCCCGGCCGGGAGTCCTCCATCGAAATAACGCCACCATCGAGCTGCGATGAAGCCTGTCCTCTTAGGCGCCACTGTAACGCTGGCGATGTTCATCGCTTCCGGCGCCTTTGCCGGGTTGAACTGGGACCAGACCACGATCGAGGTCAAGACCGGGCCTAACGACCAGATGGCGGTGGCGCATTTCACGTATCAGAATACCGGCATTGCCCCGGTGCGATTCAAGTCGGTCAAGCCGGCTTGTGGTTGCACCACCGTAATGTCGCAACAGGAACAGGTCCTGCCCGGCGATAAGGGAGAAATCACGGCCCGGTTGAACATTGGCGATCGAACCGGCGTGCAGGAGAAAACGATCACAGTCGATACCGACGATTCGAAGAATCCGACAACGGTGCTGACGATCAAAGCGATCATTCCGGAACAGCTCGAGGTCGCCCCCACTTTTTTGTTCTGGCAGGCCGGAGAAGATCCCAAGGCCAAGGTGATCAACGTAAAGGTCTCGAAGGATTGGAAATTTCCGGTCCGGAACATCAAGGTCAATACCACGAGCTGGGACTTTGTGACCAAAGTCGAAAAGGTTTCGAAGGATGAATTCAAAGTCGAAGTGCAGCCGCGTGACACTTCACGCTCTGCTTCGGCCACGCTTTCCCTCGAGCCGGAAGATTCTACCCGGAAGTTCCCGGTGAGCGTTAAGGTGATTGGATCGGGAAGGGGGGATTCGATCTCCGGCTCTGCTGGTCAGACTTCCGACGATATTTTGAAAAACCCGTTCAACGACACGCCGCCTCCCAATTAGCAGCGACGATCTTGTGAGAGCAACGTGGCTGCGGCAACTAATCATCGTCGGGTTGATTGCCATTCTCCCGGCCGCTGGCGAAGCGATTTATTTTCGCGACAAGATTTCATGGAAGTCGCCCATCGCAGCCTCGGAGATGGTCAACCTGGAGCAGGCTAAGGCCTGGAGTGATCAGGCGATCTGGGTCGATGCTCGCCCTGAGGATGAGTTTAACCAGGATCACGTTCCCGGGGCGATCCTGGTGAATGAAGACAAATGGAACGAATTGCTGCCGCACCTTCTCGAAGTCTGGTCACCCGACAAAAAGGTTGTCGTTTATTGCAGCAGCTTGAGCTGCAACGCCAGCCGCGAGGTCGCGAGAAAGCTGCGTGAAACGGTTCAATTGAAGGATGCCAAAGGCGACAACTGCGTTTTTGTCCTCGAGGGCGGTTGGGAAGCGTGGCTCAAGGGGAAATCGAGCAATGGCTAGAACAATCATTTGGCGGGTTCTCGATTTGATCGTTGGCGGCCTGTTTATTTATGCCGGCGTTCTGAAGATGCTCGACCCGGTCCAATTCGCTCACGACATCGATAACTATAAAATTCTTCCCTGGAGCGCGGGAGTTGGTCTCGCCTTCTATCTGCCCTGGCTGGAAATGTTCGCCGGCCTGTTCCTGGTTCTTCGCTTCTGTTATCGCGGTTCGCTGGTTATCCTGATTTTGTTGATCTCCGTATTCATCGTGGCCACTGCCGCCGCCAAGATTCGCGGCCTCGATATCACCTGCGGCTGTTTCGGGCACGCCAGCCAGAATTGGAGTTTTCCCGCGCATATGGCGACCGACCTGGCAATTTTCGCCGGCCTCCTGGTTCTGTGGCTTTCAAACCGGTCCCGTTTCGAGCGACCAAGTAATCAGGTTTAAGGCAATTGCTGGCTTGATTGAATCCGCACGGATCGTTGACATTGTGTAGCAGGGCACACATGAAAGTTTCTTTGTTTATTGGTCGATGCAGTCTTTGTCTCGCGATTATTGCGGCGACGGGATGTAAGCCTAGGGCGCAGACGGAAGCTGCGCCTCCAACGAGTGCTCAACCGACGCCGGCCCAGCCCGCGGCAACAGTGGTCCCCCCCGCTCCGGAGACCCCGACCCCCACTCCGGAGAAAAGTCGTATCGAAAAACTAGCCGATAAAGTTCGCCCGGCCGTAGTCCTGGTTACGGTGTTTGACCCCACTGGGAGATTACTGCGGTCCGGCACCGGTTTTTTTATTTCGGAAACCGGGCGGATCATCACGACTACTCGAACGGTCGAAGGCGCGGTGAACGCTGTGGCAAAGGCGTCCGACGGCGAGATTTATAATATCAGCAGTGTTCTGATCTCGTCGTCAAAACTCGGCGTGGCGATTTTGAATGCGGACGTGAAATCTGTTCCAACTTTGCCGTTGAGCGAAAAGGCAGCTTCCCAAGCCAGCGCTCAGGCGGCGGTTATTGGCAGCGCACTCGCTGGAAACGACGGCAAGCCTTTGGAAGCGCCCGTCGCTAAGAACGGAGGCGATCAGTCCGCGAATGAATTAATCCTGGCGGCGGCAGTGCCGGAGGTATCTCAGGGCGCTCCGGTTGTGGACGACGAGGGCGAGGTGATCGGCATCGTTACCGAGCGAAACAAGAAGGAGGAAACGTCTACCATTGTTCGGCCGGCAAGCGCTTTGAAGTCGTTAGTCGGAGAGATCCAGCCCAATAGCGTGGCTAAATGGCCCGGCGAACTACGCCCCAGCCCGACGCCCAAGCCCCGGCTGGTTTTTACACCAAAGCCGATCTATCCCGCCGAAGCGCGATTTAGCGATGGCACCGCGCGGACCGGACGCTACAAGATTATTTTCAATGGCGATGGAACGGCCAAACCGGTTCAGATCCTGAGTTCCACCGGCGTGGAAACTCTCGATGCCGCGGCGGTGAAAGCTCTCAGCCAATGGAAATGTGAACCGGGCCGGGAAGGCGGTTATGTCATCGTTCCGCTGACTTTCCAAAGCCGGTGAAGACCGAGCAGTTGGAAATTCGACCGGCAGCAAGAAACGATCGAAGCGCAATCTGGCGCATTTTCCAGGAGGTCATCCGGGCCGGAGAAACGTATGCGATTGATCCGGCGACTTCGCGCGGTGAAGGGCTTGCCTTTTGGTTTGGCCGTAATGCTCAGGTGTTTGTAGCCGAACGGGCTGGTCGTACCGTCGGGAGTTATTATGTGAAGCCTAACCAAGGCGGTGGCGGCGCTCACGTGGCCAATGCGGCGTTCATCGTGGCTGGGCAGGTTCGAGGTCAGGGGGTGGGGCGGGCAATGGCCCAACATTGTCTGGCCGAAGCGCAAAAGCTGGGGTTCCGGGCGATGCAATTCAATTTTGTCATTTCCACCAATCCGGCCCTGCGGCTGTGGCAGGAGCTCGGGTTCGAGGTGATCGGCACATTGCCTCACGCTTTTCAGACGCCCGGCCAGGAGTTCGTGGACGTTCACATCCTGTTTCGCTCGCTGGATAAGAAATAAGCCTCGAACGGAGGTTGGACCTTGTCCCAGTCTCTGGTCTAAGGTGCCTCATGCGCGAAGATTACTTGGAAGAATATTATTCATTTTTGCGGTTCCCCAGTGTGTCCACGGACGATAAATTCGCCGGAAATGTCCGCGAGTGCGCTGACTGGCTGTCGAAGAAATTAGGCGGGATCGGACTCGAGTCGAAGGTGGTGCCCACCGCCGGGCATCCGGTTGTCTGGGCCCGTAACCAGCATAAGCCGGGACGGCGCCACGTCCTGATTTACGGGCACTACGATGTGCAACCGCCGGATCCTCTGGAACTGTGGGATTCGCCACCTTTCGAACCGGTCTTGAAAAACGGCTACGTCTTCGCGCGCGGATCGACCGATAACAAGGGCCAGATTCTTTCGCACATTCTTGGTCTGCAGGAAACGATCGATAAAGATGGTGACCTGCCGGTGAATGTCGACCTGGTGATCGAAGGCGAGGAAGAGGTCGGGAGCCAGAATCTTCCGAAGTTCCTGAAAGAGAACCGCGACGCATTGAAGTGCGACGTCGTGGTCGTGTCGGATACCGGAATGATCACCAAAGGTACGCCGACGATTAGCTATGGTCTGCGGGGCGTCACCGCGCTCGAGTTGAAGGTAACCGGGCCCAAGATTGATTTGCATTCCGGCATTTATGGCGGGGCAGTGGCCAATCCGCTCGCCGCCATGGCGAAATTGCTGGCCACTTTGCACGACAAAGACGGTCACATCGCCATCGAAGGCTTTTATGACGACGTTCTGCCCTTGGAAAAATGGGAGCGCGAAATGTGGGCCAAACTTCCGGTCGATGCTGATGGTTTGGTGTTACAGGAAAGCGGTTCGCCCGCCCTGTTCGGTGAAAAGGGATTCAGCACGTTCGAGCGAATCTGGGCGCGTCCGACGGCGGAGATCAATGGATTCGGCGGCGGCTACCAGGGTCAGGGAACCAAAACCGTTTTGCCAAGTTACGCCTTCGCCAAGTTGACCTTCCGGCTGGTCCCGAACCAGAAAGGCGAATCCGTGGTCGACCTGGCGCAGAAACACTTGAAGAAGAATCTTCCTCCGGGAGTCACATTAGAGATGAAACCGGGGCATTCCGGACCGTGGTATCTCACCGATCCCAACAGTGGATTTGGAAAGGCGGCGCAGCGCGCTTTGAAAAAAGCGTTCGGGCACGACGTGGCCCTGATTCGTGAAGGCGGCAGTATTCCGATCGTTTCCGATTTTCGAACCATCCTGGGTGCTGAAACGATGTTGTGCGGCCTGGCCTTGCCCGATTGTCGTGCGCATTCGCCGAACGAGAATTTTCCGCTGGAGAATTTCGAAGGCGGCATTCGGATGAACAAGGCGCTGCTGCAGGAGCTGGCGGCCTGATTTGATGATGAGATTGTCGCGGCTCCTCTTTTGTGGAATCGCTGCAGTTTGTCTGGTGGCCATCGGGGCCGAATCCGCCCAGGAATCGTTGGGCGACAAGATTAAGAAGCTGATTGCGCCCACCCCGACGCCTACTCCTCCCAAGCGGCACAAGTCTTCGACGGCGAAAAAAAAGTCGCCCACTCCGACCCCGACGCCAAGACCGAAAGCCAGGAGTTCCCAGAAGAAGACCGAAGAAGAATCGGAGGCGGATGACCCGAGTCCTTCTGCATCGCCAAAGCGACACAAGAAAAGCTCGCCGAAGCCTGAGGGATCGCCGACCGCCGCGGAGAAGAAGCGACGGCAGGCGTCGCCTTCACCATCAGCGAAGGAAAGGCCCGAACCTACTTCGGAGGAGAGTTCGGCTCCGAAAAAGAAAAAACATCACAAAACGTCGACCTCGCCGGAAGAAACGCCTAGTCCCTCTCCGACCGTGACCCCGGCAGCAGAAGAGACTGAAACGCCGGAGCCAACCGCGACTCCGAATAAAAAAGGCGCCCCGGTTTCAATTAGCACCGATCAAATCGTCGGTTACGCCGATTACTCGCCGGAGGTGCAAAAGGTCATTAGCCTGGCCCTGGACCTGGCCAGTCGCGGGCTTTATTACAAGTACGGATCGGCCGATCCCGAAAGCGGAGGGATGGATTGTTCCGGGTTTGTTCACTATGTGCTGAGTAACAACGGGGTCCGCGATGTTCCGCGTGATTCCGGCGAACAATACAACTGGCTCCGGCGCGCCGGAAAATTCGAGCCGGTTATCAGTCGCAAAGAGGATAGCTACGAGCTCGATCATCTGAAACCGGGAGACCTGCTTTTCTGGACCGGCACCTATCAAATTGAACGCGACCCTCCGATCACCCACGCCATGATTTATCTGGGACGCGAGAAAGGAACTAAGCAGCGGATAATGGTCGGGGCCAGCGACGGCCGCACTTATCACGGGGAATCGCGTTATGGCGTCAGCGTCTTCGATTTTAAGATTCCGTCGACGTCCCGCGCTAATGAAGGCCGCCTAAGCCCGAACTTCGTCGGCTACGGCCACGTGCCATTGCCTCAATGATTCGTCCGAACGACTGATTTGTGTCAAAATGGCTTTAGGCTTTAGTCAGATCTGATTTCAATGAAACGAAAGCTTCAAGTTATAACGGCTCTGGTTTCGCTGGCCGCAACCGTCCAGATGGCGACTGCCGCGCCGGAAGAGCCGGATAGTTTTGGTCAAAAGACCAAACGGTTCTTTGGCGGCCTGAACCCCTTCGCGAACAAACAGAAGCAAAAGAAGCCCAAAAAGGGAAAGGGACCGACACCCACCCCAACTGCCTCTGCCGCGCCACCGACCACGAGCGCAACTCCCACCGCCACGCCAGCCGCGACCGCCACGCCTACTCCGACCCCGGTTGAAAATGCGACCATGTCGGCCCAGGAATTGACCGATTACGACAACAATGTTCCTCAAATCCGTGGAATCATCGATAACGCGCTTGGGCTAACGAGCCTGAATCTGGATTATCGATACGGATCCGCTGATCCCGCTAACGGCGGCATGGATTGTTCCGGCTTTGTTTATTATGTGCTGACCAAATGCGGCGTTCGCGATGTCCCGCGGGATGCGCGCGATCAGTATGCCTGGGTCCGTAAAGCGGGTAATTTCCAGGCCGTGATTGCCCAGAGCGAAGATTCATTTGAACTGAATTCGCTCCGGCCGGGCGATCTTCTCTTCTGGGGCGATACGAGTTCGACCAACGCCGAGCCCGCGATTGCCGAAACCATGATTTACATGGGGAAAGAGAAGAGCACCGGCAAACGGCTCATGGTGGGCGCAACCGACGGGCGGATGTATAAAGGATTACCCCGCCACGGGGTAAGCGTCGTCGATTTCAAAGTCGCGCCATCTCAGCCCAAGTCGGAAGACGAAGCTGTTCCCAAGTTTGTTGGATACGGCCGCATCCCGGGACTGGCGGAACCCTGACTTACTCGCCGGGTTCGCGATCTTCTTCGTCGGACGCTTCCATCGCCGGCGCAGGACTCATTTCGATGCCTGGTGAAGGGGCGGGAGTCGCATAGACTTGCCGATCGTAATATTTTTTTGCGATCGCTGCCGCCAACAAGGTCAGCACAATCAGGATGACGGCTCGTTGTTCGCGCGGCATTAGGATCAGGATTCCCGGCCAACTCATTTTGATCTTACCGTTTCCCGGTCTTCGGTGGCGTATTGAATTGGATCGTGTGCTCCGGCTTCGCGAAATCCTTTCAGGCGCAGACGGCAGGAGTCGCAGCAGCCGCAGGCGAGCCCGGCCGGAGTCGGATCGTAGCAGCTGTGGGTTAGAGACAGATCAACTTTTAAGTCGATTGCTTTACGAACGACTTCAGCCTTGGACATCTTGATCAGGGGAGCGTGAATCTGGAATCGGCGACCTTCCACGCCTGCTTTCGTGCCGGTATTGGCCAGTGTTTCAAACAACAGGATGAATTCCGGGCGGCAATCCGGATAACCGCTGTAATCGATGGCATTCACCCCCAGAAAAATGTGGCCGGCCTGGAGGACTTCGGCCCAGCCAAGGGCATAGGCGAGAAAAATGGTGTTCCGCGCCGGGACATAGGTCGGCGGTATTCCTCCACTTGTTCCCAATTCGGACCGGGATTTCGGAACGTCGATGTTCGCAGTCAAGGCCGAGCCACCGAAAACACGCAAATCGATTTTGGCAATTCGATGTTCCTTGGCGCCGAGAGCCCTGGCCACGCGCGCGGCCGCGTCGAGCTCTCGATCATGACGCTGACCGTAATCGAAAGAGAGGGCATAAACTTCGTAGCCGTTCGCGATGGCGATTGCCATCGTCGTGGCCGAGTCGAGCCCACCACTTAGCAGCACCACGGCATGTCTCATCGGTTCGTGCTCCCGCTTAATCCGGGTCCGGATATTCAGCGCGTACGGTCAGGGCAATGCCGCCGCGGGCCGAAAATTGAGCGATGACCGTCGCCTGCCGGGGAGAACAGGTCTTTACGAAATCGTCCAGAATTCGATTCGTTACCGCTTCATTGAAGGCACGCTCGTTTCGATATGACCCGAGATAAAACTTGAGTGATTTGCTTTCCACACAAAGCCGGTCGGGTACGTAATCGATATCGATCCGGGCGAAATCAGCCTGGCCGGTGACCGGGCAAAGTGAGGTAAAATCATCCGTCTCGAAATGAATGCGATAGTTTCGCCGCGCCGGGTTCGGGAATGTTTCCAGCCGGGCTTCCGCCGGAGAAGCGGGGACCCTGGACTCGCTTCTCCCCAGCAGGGTCAGGCGAGTTGATTTCGATCGTTTCATCGCTTGAACGTAATACCGTCAATGCTCAACGTTCAATCTCAACATGTCCGCGTTTGATAATCCACCTGCTCCGGAAGAGCGCATCGGCGTGATCGATGTGGTTGGGCATGATGCCGGGACCGATGAAGTGGTTTTGATCATGAATAAAAACGGGCCCTGGGACGGCTCCGATGAACAGCTCCATCAATTACAGGAGCGATTTAACGCCTATGTTTCATTCCTGCTCGACGGTGAGCTGGCCGAGTCGCACCCGGAATTGGCTGCGAAACGGGCCCGGATAGAAGTGCGCTGCGATCACATGCCGGATGCGCGGGCGCTCGAGTTACTGGGAATGGTTCACGACCAGCTGGAGTTCCAGGATATCAAGATGGAGCTCGTTATTCGCGACCAAACGGTGGGGCAAGACTCAGTCGAGCGGACGAATTAGAACACTCAGTATCTCAAAAACGAAACGACCGGGGTGGGAGCGAGTTTCTCGCGTCCGTTCAGGAATTCGAGTTCGATCAGAAATTGGGCTTCGATGAGTTGCCCGCCTACTTTGGCGATGAGCACCGCGGCGGCCGCTGAGGTGCCGCCCGTGGCAAGCAGATCGTCTACCAGGATGACCTTTTCGCCCGGCACCAATGCGTCGATATGCATTTCCATTTCCGCCTCGCCGTATTCGAGCGAGTACTTGGCGATCTCGGTCTTGAAAGGAAGTTTCCCGCGTTTTCGGATCGGCACGAAGCCCACGCCGAGTTCATACGCAACCGCCGAGCCGAAAAGAAACCCGCGGGCATCTATCCCAACTATCTTATCGACTTTTTGGTTACGACAACGCTCGAGAAAAGCGTCGATCGACGCCCGAAAAAGAGGACCGCTGCTTAAGATAGGGGTGATGTCCTTGAAGATGATTCCCTTTTTCGGGAAATCCGGCACATCGCGAACCCCGGCGCGCAGCTTATCGAGAAGATCGGACATTCGTGGTCAGGCAACAGCCGGCTTGGGCTTGTAAACGTAGAAGGTGACAACGGCGAGCATAATTGCCTGAGCGATGCCGGCGAAGAACCATTTGCACGCGATCGAACCGGGCATCGGGATCACTACGTACATAATAATAGCCCAGCTGCCGGAGAAGATGCCCATGAAGAGGCCGAACCCAACGGCACAACTGAGTCGGGCGGTATCGGCCCAGCGGGTCCAAACCATTACAAACGCAATGACCGCGAGGAGCTGAGCGCAAAGCATCCACCCCATGTACGATCCCATTTCGGTCTCCGGCCGCCACAAGGCCGCGGTTGCCTTGTAATCCGGCATCATCCAAAGGCCGTGAATGAGAAAGTCAGTTATCCAAAAAACGACGAAACCGACAATAATAGCAAGGATCAGGCGCTTGATATTCATGTCGAGGATGATGAGCCGGTTGTCAGGCAATTTGCCAGTTAAATTCCGCCGGCGGCCGGGATAGAAGCCGCTTTTCCGGGATGGTAAGCCGCTCTACTATATGGGTCCCGTGGATAGATTTTTTATTGTCGTTTCGACGCTCTGTTTCCTCGCGGCGGTGGGCCGTACAATTATTTCGCTGCGAGCCGGCAGTTTTCGGCCAGGCCGGTTCAGTTTCGCTACCATCGGGCTGGGCTTCCTGTTGCAGACGGCGTTCTTGTCGGTGCGCGGTCATGCGCTTGGCCGCTGTCCGTTAACCAATTTTTTCGAGGTTCTGATCTTCATGGCCTGGTCGATCGCGCTGATTTATTTGGTGATCGGGCCGGTTTATCGGTTGTCGCTGATGGGGGCTTTCACGGCGCCACTAGTCGCCGTGATACATCTGTTCGCCCTGATTATGCCAATTGACGTCCGGCACCCAGCTAAACTGCCACCCAATTCGTGGCTCGAATTCCATGCGTCGATGTCGATCATTGCCTACGGGGCGTTCGGTCTGGCCTGCATTGCCGCGATCATGTACCTGGTCCAGGAACGGCAGCTCAAGACGCATCAACTGCATTCCATTTTCTATCATCTCCCGCCGTTGACCGATCTCTTTGTCGCCCTGACCCGGCTTCTCTGGCTTGGGTTCGTGCTCTACACGGTTGGAATCGCCAGCGGTTTTTTGGCCGGGCGTCCATTACCGGGGATTCAGATCGCGGCGGCGATGGCTGTGTGGGTCTTGTATGCGGCGATCCTGCAAGGCCGGCATTTTCGTCTCGCGCCGAAACGGGTGGCTGCCCTTTGTATTATTGGGTTTTCGGTAGCGCTAACGCTGCTGTGGGGGATCAGTTTTACTGCTCAAACGCATTCAGTTCCATGAACATCTTTTGCGTTGGGCTAAGTCATCACGTGGCCGAGGTTGAACTTCGGGAGCATTTTGCCGGGCACGGAGAGACTGAGGAGATGCTGCGCCAGGCCGGTTGCACCGAGGTGCTGGTGTTGACGACTTGCAATCGGGTCGAGGTGTACGGCGCGTCGGGAAAAAGAATCTCCACCGATGACATCGCCAGAGCTCTTCAACGGGAACGTAGCGACCGAGCGGAGGCCCCGCCGTTTTATCGCTACGAGGACGACAAATGCGTGCAGCATCTGTTTAGAGTCGCTTCCGGGCTCGATTCGATGGTGGTGGGCGAAAGCGAGATTCTGGGCCAGGCCAAGAAGGCCTATGAAGCGGCGCGACAGTCGGGCCGGGCCGGTCCCTACCTCCATCGGTTATTCCAACGGGCCTTTCGAGTGGCCAAACAGGTGCGCACTCATACCGAAATCGCCCGTGGAACCGTATCGGTCGGATCGGTGGCAGTGGATCTTGCCCAAAGAATTTTCGGCAAACTCACCGATCGAAAGGTTCTCGTGGTTGGAGCCGGCGAGATGAGTGAACGCACCGCCCGGGCCCTGGTTTCCCGTGGTGTCACCGATCTGCGAGTCAGCAATCGTTCGGCCGAACGGGCCAATGAGCTGGCTGGCCTGGTCAGCGGCCGGGCAATTGCTTTCGAAGACTGGCTCGATCAGTGCCGGGAGATCGATATCCTCATTACTTCTACGTCTTCCGAAGAATCTCTTCTCCGGTCCGATAATCTGGGCCCGGTGATTTCTGAACGGCCCGATCGCCCCCTGTTTATCATCGACATCGGCGTGCCGCGAAATGTCGATCCGGGCGTGAACGAAATGGATGGAGTCTATCTTTACGATATTGATTCGCTCCAGCTGGTGGCTGAGCAATCGCTGGCCATGCGTCGACAGCAGGTCGCCGCGGCCGAGGAAATTGTCGCGCATCATGTAGAGAGTCTCCGGGAACTGTTAGGCCAGATCATTCGTGAAAGAAATGATTTGTCTGACCAACATCTGATCGAAGGAAACTCCGCCGGCGCTTCGCGGTTTCAGACAGAAAGCTGACCAGTTAGGTCGGTCGGAACAAGGTGAGTGTGATCGCAGAGAAAATCGTCCTCGGAACCCGCGGAAGTGATCTGGCTCTAAGGCAGGCTGCGCTTGTATCCGAAGCTTTGGCCCGGAAATGGCCCGATCTGACCATCGAGGTGAAAAAAATCTCCACTAAAGGAGACCAAACTCCCCGAACGGTGGATGCGCGAGCCGGCCGCAAGGGGTTGTTCACAACTGAAATTGAGAAAGCGTTGGTGGCCGGTGAAGTCGATCTGGCCGTGCACAGCGCGAAAGATTTGCCGAGCCAGATCGACATACGAACGGAAATTTCGGCGGTCCTTCCCAGAGCGTCTGCCGAGGACGTAATCGTCTCGAAGCATCGGGGCGGATTGGCCGGATTGCCGGACCGACCGACGGTCGGGACGAGCAGCATTCGTCGAATGCATCAGTTGAAGTGGCAGCGTAGCGATATTTCGATTGTCGATCTTCGCGGCAACGTGCCGACCCGACTGCGGAAGCTGGCTGAGGAAAATTGGGACGCGATCGTGCTGGCTCGGGCCGGCCTGGAGCGGCTGGCCCTTTCACTTCCCAATTTCTTTATCGAGACCCTGCCCCGCGATCTTTTCCTGCCCGCCGGCGGCCAGGGTGTCGTTGCGATTCAAATTCGCTCAGGCGACGCCGAAGCGAGGCGGATAACAGAGTCGATCAACGAGCAACTGACCCGACTGTGCCTGCAAGCCGAGCGAGAATTCCTTCGCCTCCTGAACGTCGATTGTAATGCCCCAGTCGGCGTGCTGGCGACAATTGAAAACAGCGTGATGCAGATGCGTGCGCAATATTTCCATAACGGTTCAACGGTTCCGGAAGAAGGCGAAGTGGCGGGAGCGATTGATCAGGGTGAGATTCTAGCGGCGCAATTAGCGAACGGATTACGAGCATGAGAACGAGCAAAAAGGGAAAAGTTTATTTGGTCGGCGCCGGGCCGGGCGACCTGGGTCTGGTGACGCTGCGAGCCAAAGAGCTTATCGAGAGTGCCGACGCCATTGTTCATGATCATCTGGCAAATCCGGAGATGCTGGTTTGGGCTCGAGCGGATTGCGAGATCGTCTACGCCGGCAAACAGGCCGGGCAACACGCCTTGAAACAGGAGGAGATCAACGCCCTGTTGGTCGCGAAGGCCCGCGAGGGAAAACAGGTGGTTCGATTGAAAGGCGGCGATCCTTTCGTGTTCGGACGCGGGGCTGAAGAAGCATGCGCCGTGGTGGATGCCGGTATGGAGTTCGAGGTTGTCCCGGGAATATCGTCCGCCATCGCCGGCCCCGCCTACGCGGGAATTCCGGTCACCCACCGGGCTGACAATTCGCACGTAACGTTTTTCACGGGCCATGAAGACCCGGCCAAGAAAGAAAGCGCGATTGATTATGCCGCGCTGGCCCAACTTGGGGGAACCCAGGTCATGCTGATGGGAATGGAACGGTTGGAAGCCGTTACGCGTGAGATGCGGAAGCAAAACGTGCGCGCTGATTTGCCGGTGGCCCTGGTGCGCTGGGCGACTACGGGGCGCCAGCAGACGCTGGTCGGAACGCTGACTGACATCGCGAGGCGAGCCAATGAGGCGGGGTTTGAACCGCCGGCTATTGCAGTTTTCGGCGAAGTCGTTTCGCTGCGAAAGAGTCTTCAATGGTTTGAGGAAGGTCCGCTCTTTGGTAGACGCATCGTGGTCACGCGCACTCGGAAACAGGCCGGCGCGCTGAGCATTAAACTTCGCTCGCTCGGCGCCCATGTGCTTGAGATGCCTACGATTCGTATCGAACCGCCGGCGGATCTGCGCGCATTTGCCGAGCTCGTCCGGGATGCGCATCAGTACGACTGGATCATCTTTACCAGCGTCAACGGGGTGGACTCTTTCTTCGATATTTTCTTCAAACTTTACGACGATGCCCGGGAAATTGGAGCCGCTCGGATTGCTACGATCGGGCCGGCTACATCCCAGCGGGTAAAAGATTTTCGCCTTCACGTGGACCTGCAACCGGAGGAGTCTGTCGCTGAGTCGGTGGTCAGTGCTTTCAAGAAGCAGGGGAGTGTGGAAAACCTGCGGATCCTCCTGGTTCGGGCAGAAAAGGCGCGGGACGTGCTACCTAAAGAGCTCTCAGCATTGGGAGCAATTGTGGACGAGGCCTACGCTTATCGCACGGTTCCGGAGACGCGTGACATTACTGGTGCGCGGCGACGTCTTTTGGAAGAGGGGGCGGATCTGATCACCTTCACCAGCTCGTCGACGGTGGAGAATTTCCTGCAACTCGAATTGCCGTGGCCATCAGGCATGCAGGTGGCGAGCATCGGGCCGATTACGTCTAAAACGGCCCGAGACGGGGGCCTCAAAGTCGATGTCGAAGCGCGACGTCACGACATCGATGGATTAGTGCAGGCGATCCGTAAATTTTTTGCCGGAGAGCGTTCCAATGGCTGAACCGATGACAACTCCTGACGAGTTCGCAACCGCGATGCAGCAGCTCAGCGCTGAGGCGCAAAAGACTCTGAGTCTGGAGCATGGCGAAGAGCACTCCGGAAATCCTGGCGCGATGTCGAAGCTGATGTGGGAAGTTCGCGGATTGGGCACGCGCCTGCAGGGTTTGGAGAATGCGTTGACGAAGAAGGTTGAGACCGGGACTCCGGGCGAAATGCCGGGGGATATTTCAGAGCGCTTGCAGAAGATGGACGACCAGCTCACGGCGATTCGCAGCAGCGAAAGCGTGAATCAGCAATTATTCGATACTCTGCACGCCGAACTTTTGAATTACCGCGACAACTTTTTGCACGAGTCGCTCCAGAAACCTTTCATTCACGATCTGGTTCTGCTTTACGACGACCTGAACGGGCTGGCTGAGCAATTGCGGACGGCCGCGGAAGAGCAGAAGAAGCGGGGATACGTTTCACAGTGGCGGGATAATCTCGAAAACGCGATCCATTCGCTGGTCGAGATTCTTCACCGATTTGAAGTTAAGGAAGTCGAGCCGCGAGAATTTCTCGATCGATCCGTCCATCGGGTCGTTAGTTATGAGCCGGCCGATTTCCCGGAGGACGAGGGCCGTATTGTCATGCGGGTAAGACGTGGATTTCTCTGGCGGGGCAAGCTTATCCGGCCCGAAGAAGTCATCGCCAAACGATTAGGGTAACGCGAGTCCGGGGGTTCCAGGTGTAGTCGTCGCCGTGCCGGCGGCTGGCCCGCTTCCGCCATAGAAACGGCCACAAAAACAGAACGGCGCGCGCTTGCGGGCAGGAGCGATTTGAAGGCCGTTCTTTTCCTGTCTGGGAGACTCGAAATTACAGACAAATGCACCCGGAAATTGGCCTCCCTTCCGGCACGAAAACTGCACCTGAACCGGCCTGGGAAACCTGTCAGGAAATTCACATCTGTTTCACTCCACTTATGAGTCAGCGTAAAGCAATTGGAATTGACCTTGGAACGACCTTCTGCGCCGTAGCCCACATCGACACCTACGGGAAGCCGCAAATCATCCCGAACGCGGAGAATGAACGCATCACTCCTTCGGTCGTTTTTTTCGAGGGAAATAATGTCATCGTCGGCACCCTGGCCAAAAACAATTCGGTGGCCGAGCCCGAGCGCATTGTCGACTTCGTAAAGCGCGAGATCGGCAAGCCTAAGGATCAATTCAATCGCGAATTCGACGGTAAGATCTACTCGGCCGAAGAATTGTCGGCCTTGATATTGCGAAAGCTTAAGACCGACGCCGAGAAATATCTCAAGGAACCGGTTACTGACGCGGTCATTACCGTTCCCGCCTATTTCAATGATGCCGAACGGACGGCCACGATTACGGCCGGACAACTGGCTGGTCTCAACGTGCTTCAAATAGTTAACGAGCCGACTGCCGCCGCTCTGGCTTATGGGCTCGACAAACTGGATGAGAACCAAACCGTGTTCGTATTCGATCTTGGTGGTGGCACGTTCGACGTCACGATCATGCGAATCGAGGGACACAAGGTTGATATCGTGGCGACGAATGGCGATCACCGACTCGGCGGCAAAGATTGGGATGACGTTATCGTGAATCATGTTGCCGACCAATTCGACAAGGCACATGGCGATAATCCTCTGCTGGACCTCCAAAGTTATCAGGACCTGCAGCTCCGTGCGACCGCCGCAAAAATCCAGTTATCAAGCCGCAAGAGCACCACCATTGTTCACCACCACAATGGCAAGAGCGTCAAAGTCGAGTTGACCCGCAAGGAATTCGAAAAGATGACGCGGCACCTGGTCGAGAAGTGCAAGACGATCTGCGAAATCGTGATGCAGGAGGCGAAATTGAAGTGGGACAAGATAGACAAGGTTCTCATGGTTGGCGGTATGACCCGAATGCCGATGGTCCGTGAGATGGTGAAGTCGTCGCTCAATGCGCCGTTGGTCGACGAGGTAAATCCCGACGAAGCCGTTGCCGTCGGCGCGGCGATTCAGGCGACGCTCTCTTTGCTGCATGAAGAAGATAATTCCGGCGAGAAGTTGCTCGGGGAAGACACCCGAAAGCAATTCTCATCTTCGGATGGCCAGCTCATGGAGGTCAACGACATCACCTCTCATACTCTCGGGGTCGTGCTTTGGGACGACAAACATCTCGAGGAATACGTCTTTCCAATGATCCGAAAGCGGACGGCCATCCCGGCCGCGGCGACCAATTCGTTCGGGACCGCCAGCGCCAACATGCCCAAAGCGGTGGTCCGGGTGGTTGAAGGCGAGAGCACCGTTCCGGCCGAATGCACTCCGCTTGGGACCTGCCATATCAAGTTGCCCGCTTTCTTGCCGAAGGGCTCTCCGGTCGATGTTACTTACGAATATAACGCCAATCAGGTCCTGGAGATCGCCGTGGAAGCCTGCGGCAATCGAGCGCTTGTAGCCATCGAGCGAAATACCGGTCTCGCTCCCGAGGAAATCGGCAAGGCCTGCTCCAGCCTCGACGAATTAAGCGTCCAGTAAGATGGCTAAATGCGACATCAGTTTTCCCATCCCACTTCCCGACGACCCCAGAAAATGGGAGGGCTGGAATAATTACAGTTCGGCGAATTATTACGAACGGCTTTGTCTCGATCCCCGTTCGAACCCGAGCAATGAGCTGATCGAAGAGCATTGCCGGGAACTTCTTCGCTGGTGGCAGAAGAAATTGCCGCTCAAGAACCAGCCGAGCAATCCGTTAGCCCAGATACTGCGGTCCGGCCTGGACGAATCTTCGCGATACCTGACCGAAGCGCGGGTTGAACTGCTCGATCCTGCCCGCCGTCGCATCCTCGATGATCAACTGGCGGAACAACAGCAGGAGGCGTTGATTCAGGAATTTAAAAAGTACATCAGCTTCGCCACCGCGGACGGAATCCTCACCGAGGAAGAAGAGAAAAACCTGGTGCGCTACGGCACTGAGAACGGCCTGATCGACAAACAGATCGCTTCCTTGATCGAGTCCCACTTGAGCGAAAGCGGCGTCCAACGCATGCAGCCGGCGCCGGCTCCAACGGCAAGCGCTTCTCAATCGAATGGCGACGCCCCCGCTTCAGTGACACCCGAGCAGGAGTTCGGCCGCCTTTTGCGTCTGAGCGGGCTCGACAGCGATTCGATGACCGATGACCAGAGGGATGCCCTGATCAATATGGCGGAGAATCTCGGAATGCCGGCGGGGGACGCCGAGGACATGGTCGACCTTTATCTCGAGGAAGCGGATGCGAAATCCTTAGGTGCTGAGGTGGGGCCTGTCGCTCCGATGAGGGACGCCTCTAAGAAACCAGGTCTGGCTCACCCGCCGGACGCACGGCCGGCCAGTGTGCCGCACGTGGAAATAAGTCCGCAGGCGCAACGGGCATCGCACCCGAATTTTCAGAGTTCGCTTAATTTCGAAATGCTGTTCATTCCCTCCGGCGAATTTACCATGGGAAGTGACGATGTTGACTCCGCGCCTAACGAGCGTCCGCCAACACGGGTAGCGGTTGGTTGTTTTTACATTTCGCGATACCCGGTCACCAACGCCGATTACGAAAAATTCGATCCGCACCACGCCCATAAGCGCATGCCGGGAGCGGGCGAGCGTCATCCGGTTGTCTATGTCAGCAGCGCGGAGGCGATCAAGTTTTGCCAATGGTTAAGCGCCCGGGAGCGCAAGAAGTATCGCCTGCCTACCGAGGCGGAGTGGGAATTCGCCTGTCGCGGAACCGATGGCCGGCGCTACCCCTGGGGCAATCACGTCGGGCGGGGCGATCTAGGAAACTTTGCCGATAAGAACACGGTCTTTGCCTGGAGCGACCGGGAGATCGACGACGGTTACTCGGAAACATCACCGGTGGGTTCATTTCCCCTGGGAGCAAGCCCGTTCGGGGTTGAGGACATGGCCGGGAATGTCTGGGAATGGTGCTTTGATTATTTTGCCGCCTATTCAGGCGGGGCGAAGGTGAACCCGCGGGGCCCGGCGACCGGCGTTCGACGGGTCTATCGGGGAGGAAGCTGGAAATCCCGATTCAATAGCATGCGGACAACAACGCGGGGATCGAACGCTCCCAATTATTCCTGTAACGATCTCGGTTTTCGCATTGTTTGCGAATGCGAGTAGAAGCGCCGGCCGGAAGCGGCGCGACACCGATCGGAGACGTCCCTAAAGCTTAGGGATTAAAACGGAACTTGGTGCGAACGCGCTTGGCGTTGGCCTTGGCTTTGCGCCGATGCTTTTGCGAAGGTGTCTCGAAAGCTCGCAACCGGCGGACCTCTTCGAGAATGCCCTCCGCGTCGAGCTTGTTCTTAAGCCGCTTTAACGCGCGATCTACTGGTTCACCTTTGCGGACGATTACTTCTGGCATCTATGATCAACTCCTGGGATTAAATCTACTGGCGAGGCCGAGGATACTCGGGTCGAGAGGCCTCGTCAAATTCTCTCCTGCATGCAGATGCAGGGCCAAATCTACCCGATTTCGGAGAATCCGTCTTAAGTCTTGGTCGCCAACGGGTTAGGTGTGCTGCTCTGGGTCACTTCCCGCCGCAGGGTCGAGGTGCCTCCCCCGCGGGCCCGGTTCCACCAGAGAACGATTGGAGAGGCGATAAAAATGGAGGAATAAGTGCCTACCACCACGCCAATTATGATCGCCAGCGAGAAATCGCGGAGCACTGCGCCTCCGAAGAGGAACAAACACAGGATCGGGATCAGCGTGACCGTGCTGGTGAGAATAGTTCGGCTCAGAGTCTGATTGATACTCTCGTTCATGATCTGCTCGATTGAGCCTTTGCGCCCACTGGCCAGACCTTCACGGATTCGGTCGTAGACAACGATAGTGTCGTTAATCGAGTAGCCGGCGATGGTGAGGATGGCGCCGACCATCGTAAGGGTTAATTCCTGCCCCAGAAGGGCGAAGACACCCACCGTAATAATGACGTCGTGCAATAGCGCGACAATGGCGCCGATCGCGAAAGCGAGCTCGAACCGGAAGGTAACGAAAATCAAAATTCCGAGGATACCCAGCCCGAGGGCAATCAAGGAGGTCCGGGCCAGTTCGCCGCCCACCAGAGCGCCGACTCGTTCCGAACCTTCGACCTTGAGATTGGCGGCCGGCATCGACTGCATGACCTGCTTTTCCACTTGTTCGCTCGTGTTTAGGGGAGTCCGTATCGTGATGTAGCTCTTGCCACCTTGTTGAGATTCCTGGATCGCGGCATCGGCGTGCCCCAACTGGGCCAGGGCCGACCGAACCTGTCCGATATCGATCTTGTCCGGCGCGCTCATGGTCACGAGATCGCCGCCCCGGAAATCAACGCCGAAGTTTTTCTCACCCCGATGATAAAAGGCGGCGGCGCCGGCGACGATCAGGGCCAACGAGCACATGCAGGCCAGGAACCCTTTGCCCAGGAAGTTAATATTCTTGGACGAAATCAGATGCAGCATCGACAGCTTTGTGATGCGGCCTCTGTCGACGAACCATTCCAGAAGATTTCGACCCGCGATCAGGGCGGTGAACAACGAAACGATGATTCCCAAGGTCAGGACGATGGCGAAACCTTTAACGGGACCGCTTGCCGTCCCAAACAGGATTATTGCCGTGATCAGAGTTGTAACGTTGGCGTCAAAGATGGAGCTGAATGCCTTCTCATAGGCTGCCTGAATCGCTACCCGAAGCGACTTACCCAGCGCCATCTCCTCCCTCAATCGCTCGTAAATAAGCACGCTGGCGTCGACCGCCAGACCAATCGTCAGAATGATGCCGGCAATACCCGGAAGAGTAAGGACTACCCCGCCTGGGATCAGGCGGAAAGAACCGAGGAGCAGGATCAAATTGATTAGTAAGACGCAATTCGCTATAAGCCCGGCGAAGCGGTAGTAGATCAGGACGCAGACCAGGGTGATGGCGAGCCCGAGTAAACCGGCCAAGATGCTGGCCCGCACCGAATCCAGGCCGAGCGTCGGCGAGACGCTTCGTTCTTCTTCGATTGAAACGGGAGTTTGCAACGGATTCTCGAGAACGCTAGCCAGCCCGCGCGCTTCTTTTTCAGCAAAGTTTCCCGTGATCTGGGCATTGCCACCATAAATCGCGTCGCGAATGACCGGTGCGGATTGAACATCCCCGTCGAGCACGATGGCGAAACGATGTCCCACATTGGCGGCGGTAATCTCGCCAAATTTCTTGGCGCCTTCGCTATCGAACTTGAGGGCGACTTCCCAGCCTTGGTTGCCGTAACCGGCATGCGCTTCCGTTACGTGATCGCCTCCCAAGTCGGCCTTCTTCTTAACCAAAAGGCGCTCCTCCCGGGCGGGCTCGTTCCCCTCGGCATGCATCTTGTAAACTTCGATCCGATAATCCGGCGGAATGACTTCCTTGCTCTCGTTGATCGCTTTCAGGCGCTCGCCGTTATCCGGATAGACCATGCGGAACTCGAGCTTGGCTACCTTGGATAGTTGGTCGCGGGCCTGCTGGATTTTCGCCGTATCCAACCCCGGGATCTGGACCAGGATTCGATCGCTGCCGACCGGGCTAATGATCGGCTCACCGCCGCCGAATTGGTCGACGCGCTTCCGGATCACCTCGACCGCCTGGTCGAGCATGTTTTTGGTGACATCCTTGTCGCCCTTAACGAGTCGGATGAGGAATGAGGTCCCGCCCCGAATGTCGAGGCCGAGAGTGATCTTGTCCTTGGGCGGCCAGATCGTGGCAACACTAAATCCGATGAGCGCCAGAACCAGCGACAGAGCGATCAAATGTTTTCGGGGCCCGCTGTCGGTGGCAAAATACCAGCCGAACAGCACCAGCATTCCTAAGCCGAGGAAAAATTCGCCTACCGGAGTCATGACGCCTCCTTTAACACATTGGTCACCGCCGATTTTTCCAGCTCGATTTTCACGTTATCGGCGATTTTCAGCATCACGGTAGTTTCTTTCACATTCGATATCAGGCCGTGAATGCCGGCATTTGTGACCACGTGGTCGCCGGTTTTCAGGCTCGAGATCAGGCGCTTTTGTTCGTCCTGCCGCTTCTTCTGGGGCCGGATCATTATGAAATACATAATGATGAAGATAAGGATGAGGGGGATGAAAAAGGGCAGCCCACCCCCGGTTGGGGCCGGAGCCGGGGCCTGCGCTTGCGCCAAAATTGTATAAAACATTCTAAAAGGACTCGGGATGAGCGACAGCGCGCTAGGCACACATCGCGACGTTAAAAAGCGAGCAGTTCACAGAGCATAATACAGTCACCTTTGCAACGCATTACTTCGTTGGCGTTGCCGCATTCTCGAGCTCTCCCCAAACCGGTTCTTCCAGCTGCAGAGAGGAATCATCCAGCTCGGTTCGGTTAAATTTTTCATATCGAGCCGAGACGTCCGACCAGGCCTGCACCCGAAGGCTGATCCGGTCCCCGGGACGGAGACGCGCGGCCGGTGTCCACGAATTCCCGCGCATGCTCCAAACGTAGACGACCGCTTGAAGGTCTTTCTGGGCCGCACCGGTGATATCGACGAGGTGTAGTGCGATGATGTGATCCTGGTAAGGTACGGTGCCCGGCCGTGGCGCGGAGGAAAGGCTTTCCAGCGTTCCGGTAATTTCCGTTTTCGCGCCCGGGGGCGGGTTCAGGAAATCTGACTTTCTGGGCTGCCCGACTTTCAACTGGAACAGCTTCCAGTTCCCGAACGAGAGCTCCCGGGTAGCGAACTCCCAGATCACAATCTTCTTCCCGGCTAACCGATCCGCGCCCCGGGCCAGTTCGGTGCTCAGGATCTCCCGGGTGGCAAAGGCGCCATCGCTGTTTCGCAGGATGCAATCGACCGGGCGATTCAGGGCCAGGCTGAGATGCTCGGCGAATCCGGCCGATTCGCCCCATCCCATTGCTTCCACCGAAAAAACGTTGGAGAAACTATCGCCCAGCAATAGAACTTCCGCTTCTTTGCTCGGCCGCCAGACCGAGTTTCCCGCGAAGACCTGCCGGATGGTGATTTTTTCGGGCGGGTAGACTTCCGGATCGCCCGGCAATTTTAACATCGCGGCCACGTCACCGCGTCCGAGAACTTGTTTTTCCGACGCAATAAGAGGTGCGTTTTCGATTCGCCCGCCGAGGTGAAGAAAGTTTGCCAATTCACCGGCAACGGATTCCATCGCTTCCGGCCGCCAGTGGGTGTCGGTTTTCAGATAAACCGGTTTTTTAGCGTTGTTCTTTTGGCCTATCAAAATTGGGGTCGGATCGAAAAATCGTACCCCGGCCGTTTCCAGCCGTTTCTTGAATTCCGAAAATGAAGCATTCGGCAACGCAGTGGCTGCCGGCGCGGTCGCGGAAAACATGTCGCCTTCGATGACTGGTTTAACCGGAACCGGTAGAATGACGAGATCGATGCCTCGGGCGGCGAGTTGATCGCGAAAATCTACAATGGCCTTGATTGGATCGGGTTGAATCCCATTGACCTGGGACCGCCGCTTCATCCGGGAAGGATCAAGAAAAGCCGGCCCGACCACGTGATCGACATCGGCGCGGTAAAACAGCCAACGATCTCGGCCAGGGTAAACTTGTTCGTTACCGGCCTGAAACAGGTTCGTGAAAACGAGCTGGGTCGGAGGAAGCAACCATTGGGAAACAACGGAGTCGGTTTCCAGGGTGCGTTCCGCGGCCTTCAGCTCAGCCGAATAGGGGAGCACATTCCAAAGATCGCGCGGACCGCGCAGCTCATGAATTCTGGACCAGGCGGGCAGCGTCTTGAAAACGAGCAGCATCGGCAGTCGGGTCAGTGTGCCGGTTCGATAAAACTCAGTTCCGAATTGAATCAGCGGAACAGTCCAGATGGTAGCGAGGAAAAGCGCGATTAAGAGCCAGCGGGTGCCGGGTTCGAACTCGGTATTTTTCAAGGCCAGCTCTGCCTCTTCTTCCCGGGTCATCCGGCGACGCGTTTCTGGAGTCGGCTCGTTATAGCTGGGTAGCGAGCGTGTCGGTGGGCCCGGATCGTCGTGGCTGTGTGATTGGTGAGGCATCCTAGAAAATGAAGTAGATAAACGGATTGTATTCCTGCGTAGCCAGGATGATCAGGGCCAGCCAGCCCAGTCCGAAACAGATCGCCGTTTTCGGCAGGGTCATTTTTTGGGTCCAATCCCAGGTTTGTCGGCCGGCCCAGACCACCAGCATGGCGATCCCGATCGAGGCGAGGTAGTAGGGTTTATAGATGATACCGGCAATGAGAGAAGCATTGGGCAACGGATGGTTGAGGCCGAACATGGCCGCGAGATATGCGATGGCATTTCCCAGGGTGGCCGCGCGGAAAAAGACCCACCCGAGTAGCACGATCAAAAATGTTAGGCCGATTCGCAGGATCCTGGGCAGGCGATGATAAAAGCTGGTTCTCCCCTGGCTGCGCTCGAAGGCGAGCATGCTTCCGTGAATTCCGCCCCAAATTACGAAATTCCATGATGCCCCGTGCCAAAGGCCGCCCAGAAGCATGGTGATGATCAGGTTCGCATAGGTCCGGGAGAGACCCAGCCGGTTTCCGCCCAGCGGGATGTAGAGGTATTCGCGCAGCCACGTTGAAAGCGAGATGTGCCAGCGCCGCCAGAAGTCGGTGATTGATTCCGCCAGGTAGGGAGAATCGAAATTCTTGGCGAAAACAAATCCGAACATCAGGCCGAGTCCGATCGCCATGTCGGAGTAGCCGCTGAAATCGAAGTAAATTTGAAACGCGTAGGCCACGGACCCGAACCAGGCATCGATGGTTCCAATCGTCCCGGCATCGAACACGCTGTCGGCGATTTTGCCGCAGGGGTTGGCCAGCAGGACCTTCTTGGCCAGACCGAGAAGAAAAAACGCGACCCCGCGCGCAAACTTGTCAGCGGTTAATTGCCGATGTTTAAGCTGTTCGGCCAGGAACGAAAACTTGAGGATCGGCCCGGCGACCAGGTGAGGGAACATCGACACGAAACAAGCGAAGTCGATGAAGTTGGCCATGGCCTCGGCCTTGCCGCGGTAGACATCGATGGTGTAACTGAGGGCCTGGAATGTGTAGAAACTGATTCCAAGCGGCAGGACCACGCGGAAAAACGTGTCCCATTGCATCTGGTCGAAGCCGAGGCTTCGAACCAGCGTATTGTAACTGTCGACGCCGAAGTTGAAGTACTTGAAGAACCCGAGCACAACCAGGTTCGAAATCACCGAAATCGTGATCGCGGTGTGCCTGGTTCGCGTCCGGCGATGTTCCGGACTAACGACCGAAACCGGCTGGCCGAGGAAGCGCCAGACCTGCCACGAATTGTGAGCGATGACCAGGCTCATCAGCCAGTCGATGAAAGTGGTGGCGAACATGAGCGCCATGAATCGCGGCTCGGCCCACCCGTAGAAAATGTAGCCGGTAATGATCAGCCAAAAGTTCCGCCAGCGTTGCGGCGCCTTGAAAAGCGCGTAATAACCGAGCAGCGCGAACGGCAAAAAATAGTAGATGAAAAGGTGGGAACTGAAGACCACACTGATAATTGGTGCTTTTTTTAGCGGGTCCGCTATAGAAAAAACGCGAAAACGATCGGCGCTCGCCCGCCCCAGTCACAACGCCGAATTCAAAATTTGAACCTTTGAGATTATTTTGCGCTGCTCTTTTCATTTGCTGGTGGGCGCTGCCTGATCTTCCGGCGGCCGGCCCGGTTTCGCTCTCCGCCGATCAACAGAGGTTTCACGATGAATTGGCGGCGAAGTCGCGCTTGGCCGAGAAAGAGAACGCCGGCGCTGTCGCTGGGGTGGAGAACTGGTTGTTTTTAGCGAGCGATATTCGGTTTCTTGGGCTAGGCCAATTCTGGGGAGACGAGGCGTCTAAAGTCAGCCGGGCCCGTAAGGCGGACGCAGCCGATCCGATTCCGGCCATTGTCGATTTTAATAAACAGCTGCAATCTCGTGGCATTGAACTGCTCATCTTGCCAGTTCCCCCCAAGGCTGCGATTTACCCGGAGAAGATTATCCCGGATGTGGATTTAAAAGGCCAAGCCGTTTCGCCCTTCCTGGGGAATTTCTATGGCGAATTGCGCAGTCGCGGCGTCAATGTCATCGACCTGACATCGGTTTTTCAACAGAACCGAGCCAACGAACGCGGCCCGGTATTTTGCCGGACGGACTCGCATTGGTCGGGCATCGGGTGCGCTTTGGCGGCCCAGGCCGTGGCCGGGCAAATAAAGGGAAAGTTCGGAGGCCAGCCGCGAAATAGTTACACGGCGGAATGGAAAGAGGCCGAGCTGAACGGCGATCTGGTCGATTTGCTCGGGACAAAATCGCAGAAACCCGGGCCCGAAAAAATTTCGGTGCGTGCAGTGAGCGACCAAACTGGCGCCGGCTTGAATCCGGATCCGAACAGTCCCTTGCTCATCATGGGTGACAGTCACACGCTGGTGTTCCACGATTTTCATGCTGAGCGCGCTGGCCTTCTCGACGAGCTGGCCCAGGAACTTGGTTTTCTCCCCGATATGATCGGGACTCGCGGCTCCGGAGCCACCGCGGTCCGAATTACCCTTTATCGCCGGAGCTTGAAGGACCCCGAATACCTGGCCAAGAAAAAGATGATTGTGTGGTGTTTTGCGGCCCGCGAATTCACCGAATCCGACCAGGGCTGGGAAAAGGTACCCATCTCGAAGTGATGCAACACCTTTCCAGAAGAGCGACAACGCTCAACGTCCGATGGAGGGCGGATCGGCAGTCTAAGGCCAGCCGGGCTCGGACCGTTGGGCGTTTTCCAATTTGGATGATTCTGGCCGTCTGCTTGGCGTTGATGTTTCAGGCCCCCGCAGCAAACCCGCCAGCCTCCCCGGATGCCCCCCGCGATCTGACCGTCCTGATTCTCGGCGATTCGCTGGCTTTGTGCGGTTTCGGAAAACGGATAGATGAAAAAATTCGCCAGGATCCAAGAGTCAAAGCGACCTTCACTTACCTCACCTGCGCCACCCAGCCGCTGAGTTGGTTGAAAGAAAAACCGTACTCCCATATTCAAACTCATTGCGGTTACTGGAGCATGGAATCGGTCCCGAATTCAGACCGGGTAAAGGAACTGGCCGATGTTTACGGAATGACCCGTGGACATAAGCCGAAATCGCATCCGGTACCGAAAATCGATGACTTGGTCGAGAAGATCAATCCCGACGTCCTGGTCATGCAGACGGGTGGCAATCTGTTCGGGCTCTTTTCCGGACGCGAAAAAGTGAAGCCGGAACATGACGGGCCCACGCTAAAAAAGTATGTGCTGCCTTTTGTCGAGAGGGCGATCGCGCCACCGTCGCGTTTGAAGAAGATTTACTGGGTAGCGCCGCCGACCTCCGGCCGGGTATCGAATGAGATCCAGGATTTCGTTTTCGACCAGGTCCAGAACGACATCGGCGGCATCGCGAAAGTGATCGATAGCCGAAAGCTTATCTCCTATCCCTACCGCCACATGGAGCCGGACAAGGAGCATTTCATTGGCGAGGACATGAACACTTGGGCGGACAAGGTGTATTCAATTATCGACCAGGACCTCTCGGCTCAGCCATGGGCCAGCCTGAAGCCGCTCGGCGGTTCGGCCATGGCCGGCAGACCGGTAACCACGCCCGCTCCCCAGGCCAGCGCGACTCCGGTCTTGGAGAAATTCCCGAAAGCGGTAGCGGTTAATTCGCCCCGGCAAACGCCGTTTGAGCCGCCGCCAGCGGAATCGGCGAATGCTCCCGAATTGATCGTTAACGCCCGGCTGGTCTTTAAATCGAAACCAATTCAGAAAAAGCAGCTGCCTTTCCAGCACATTGGGATCCTAAGCTTAGAATTCCACGTGGACAAGTTGTC
>JADMIO010548934.1_pt1 | contig 55485 bp, 62 predicted proteins | sample 8958161 | NCBI WGS metagenome assembly JADMIO01 (sample SAMN16585339, study PRJNA669376) | soil metagenome | isolation source: Crop rotation soil | place: USA: Cullars Rotation, Alabama | collected 2011
CCCCGCCGTCGCCGGGGTCGAGACCGTGGTCCACTGCCAGACCGACGAATAGCGCCTGCAGGCCCATGAACCTGGGTGCGGATCGGGGGGCCGGGCTGCCAACCCGGTTGGCGGGGTCGCCAACGTCATTGGGAATCTGCTGGGGGCCATCGTGCAAAATCAGGCACCTGGACGGGACTGGCCCTGGCCCGGCACATGCTACCGTACGAGTTGCCGGTAGTTTCCGCCTATGTATAATGGCGCGTCCTTTCGAGCCTCATGGAGGAACTGATGCGATCCGCAAGCAAGCTCTGGCGCACCGTGCGCTGGCTACCCCTGGGGTTGGCGCTTCCGGCCCTGCTCGGCGGCTGCCCGACGCGCCCGATCAAGAAGGTGGACCCGGAGCGGGTGGGTGAGTCGAACAACCCCTTCGTCCAGAACCTGAATCGTGACATCGACATCCTGTTCCTGATCGACAACTCGGGGTCGATGGCCGACAAGCAGAGCCACCTGGCCGCCAAGTTCCCCGACTTCATCGACCGCCTGTCGTCGCTGCCGGGCGGCCTGCCGAACGTGCACATCGGCATCGCGACGTCCGACATGGGCGCCGGGCCGTACTCGCTGCAGTCGTGCGAGCGCCAGAACGGCGACCACGGCCTGCTCCAGAACACGCCGCGCGTCCCGGGCTGCACGCCGCCGTCGGGCCGCTACATCTCGGACGTCGACTCGCCCACCGGGCGCGTCAAGAACTACACGGGCAACCTGCGTGACGTGTTCACCTGCATCGCGCGCGTCGGCTCGGACGGCTGCGGCTTCGAGCAGCACTTCGAGGGTATGAAGCGGGCGCTCGACGAGTCGAACCCGGAGAACGCCGGCTTCGTCCGCCAGGGCGCGTTCCTCGCCGTCATCCTGCTGGCCGACGAGGACGACTGCTCCGCCAAGGCGCCGGGCGCCATGTACGACCCGTCGCAGATGGACCTCAGCTCGCCGCTCGGCGCGCTGACCTCGTTCCGCTGCACGGAGTTCGGCGTCAAGTGCAACCCCGACCTGCCCTGGCGCACGATGCCGGGCCCGCGCATGGCCTGCGTCTCCAACGAGAACTCCCAGTACGAAGAGCCGGTCCAGAAGTACATCGACTTCCTGATCGGCCTCAAGGGCGGCGCCAAGAACAAGGTCATCGTGGCCGGCATCATCGGCAACCCGAGCCCGGTCGAGGTCGGTGTCGATGCCCAGAACAACCCGCTGCTGCTGCCCTCGTGCAGCGCTTCGCAGATCCAGAACGGCGACGCGGTGCCCGGCATCCGCGAGGCGCAGCTCATCAACGCGTTCGGCGACAACGGCACCATCGTGTCGATCTGCGACAACGACTTCACGCCCGCCCTGCAGCGCATCGGTGACCTGATCGCCGCCGCGCTCGGCAAGCAGTGCATCCGCGGCAACGTGGCCGACGTGCCGACCAGCGACCCGACCGCGATCGAGGTCCAGGGCTCGCCGGTTCACATCTCGTGCACCGTGGCCGACGTCCGCGACTTCGGCACCGACCGCGCGCAGGAGACCATCATCCCGGCCTGCTCGAAGAACGGCGGCGCGCAGCCGTGCTGGGACCCGATGTACAACCCGGGTGACTGCCCGGTCGCGATCTCGCCGTCGAGCATCGAGTTCAAGGTCAACCGTTCCGGCCCGCCGGACGGCGACGTCACCGCCATCGTGCGCTGCCTGACCATCCAGTAACGAGCCTGGCTTGAAAATGCGAAAGCCGCCTGCGAGGGCGGCTTTCACGTTTTCGGGTGCTGGTTGAAATTGGCGGCCGGGGCTGACGAGCCCCCTACCGCCTAGTAGTCATCATCATCCTTGTAGTCGCGACGGCTCTTGGCGCCGCCACCGCCCTTGGGGCCAGCGCTCTTGAGCGCGCCACCATCGCGGTCACGGTCGCGGCCGGCATCACGGCGCCGCTTCTGGCGTTCGGTGCCACGGCCATCGACCGGGGGCCCCCCGGGCGCGCCCGCCGGAGGCGGACCGAACCCGAAGCGAGGACCACCGAAGCCGCCGGGACGCGGGCCGCCGAAGCCGCCGGGACGAGGGCCGCTGAAGCCACCGGGACGCGGGGCATAGCCGCCGCCACCACCGGGAGCACCACCGCCGCCATACCCGCCGCCGCTGGGAGCACCACCACCGCCGCCGTAGCCACCCCCGCCACCACCGGGGCTGTAGCTGCCGGGCGCCCCCCTCGGGGGCCGCTCGCGCGCTTCGTTCACCACCAGAGGACGGCCATCGAAAGGTTGGCCGTTCAGCGCCATGGCCTTCTGCGCGTCTTCGTCCGAACCCATCTCGACGAACCCGAAACCACGTGACTGGCCGGTGAACCGGTCCGTCACGAGCTTCGCTTCGACAACCTTCCGTCCGTCCTGCTCGAAAACACCCCTCAGCCGTGCCTCATCACAAGAGAACGGGAGGTTTCCCACGTAAAGCCTCGTGCCCATCGCGTCGCGTACCCGGATCCTTTCTTATCGTTGCAATCGAGGTCGAACGGGGCACAAGCGCCCCGAACCACCATGTGGCTTTAGTATCGCCATTTGGCCAAGGCCTGTCGAGGGGGCTACTTCTTGGGCGGGTCGATAGGCGAGAACTGCAGCGGATACTGGACCGACACGTTGGAGCTCTGCGGCGTGGCCAGGGCCAGCTTGGAGACGTTCTCGACCACGCACTTCTCCAGGTCGGCGTCCGGCAGGTCGTTGCGTACTACCCTGACATCCTTGAACTTTCCCGTCTTGGCCTCGACCTTGATGTCGAGCAGGAGGGTGCCCGCCAGCTTGCGGTTCTTCTGCAAGGCGGTGGCGTAGCAGGTCTGGATGGGGTCCTGGGTGGTGGCCATCCGGGCCGCGGTGTCCTTGCGGACGCCGTCGCCCATGCCGTTGTGCGCACAGGCCGCGAGCCCCACCAGGGCGGTGAAGAGGCAACCCAGGGTGAGTTTTTTCATGGCGATCGTGAGGTTTCTTTCATGGCGCATGGGGGCCTCCTACTCGTCCTGGACCAGGGTCTTCTTCTTGCCCTGCTTCACGATGTTGAACTCGACGCGCCGGTTCTTTTCCTTGCCCTCGGGCGTCGCGTTGTCGGCGACCGGCTTGTCGGGCCCGAAGCCCTTGGCGACCAGGCGCGAAGCCGCGATGCCGTGCTTGATCATCCAGGCCTTCACGCTCTCGGCGCGGGCCTGCGACAGCTTGCGGTTGACGTCCGCGCCGCCCTCGCTCGAGGTGTAGCCCTCGATCTGGACGACCTCGAGCTGCGGGTTGTCCTTCATGACCTGGGCGATCTCGCCGAGCAGGCCGTCCGACGCCGGCAGGAGGATCGCCTTGCCGAGCTCGAACTGGATCTTGTCGACGAACGTGATCGCCGAGTCGGTCAGCACGACGCGCGCGGGAGGCGGCGCGGGGCGCTTGGCCTGGATCTGGAGCGGCGGAAAGGGATCCTGCTCCACGGTGATGAGCGAGCAGGCCGAAGTGGCCGCGGCCAGGGCCGCGAGACCGACGAGCTGTGGGATGCGCGTTCGCATGTGACCTCCGAGGGGCAGCATCATACTCCAGTTAGCTAGACCATGATCCGGGGCTTGACGCTGCCGCGCGCGTGATTAATTTCGCCGACGGTCAAGGAAGGAGGCCGCCATGGATCGCTGGAATCCGTTCGCTGAAATTTCGCGTCTGCAGGATGAAGTCGTCAATCGCTGGACCGACCGCCGCCAGATGGCCTTCCAGCCGCTGGTCGACATCTTCGAAGACAAGGACGCCATCTTCGTCCGCGCCGAGCTGCCGGGCGTGAAGGCCGATGACGTCAACATCAACGTCGAGAACAACGTCCTCACGCTCACGGGCGAGCGCAAGCTCGACAACGACGAGAACCGCGAGGGCTATCACCGGATCGAGCGCGCGTACGGCAACTTCACGCGTTCGTTCCAGCTGCCGAACACGGTCGACGCGCAGCACATCGAGGCGTCGCTGACCGACGGGGTCCTGTCACTCCGCCTGCCGCGTCGCGCCGAGACCCAGCCGCGCCGCATCGAGGTCAAGACCACCGCCCCCGGCAAGACGGTCGACGTGAAGTCCGCGCCCCCGCTCGACAAGAACGGCCCGCGCCCGCAACACTAGGGCGCCTTCGGCGCCGCGGGTGCGTGAGGGGGAGACGAAGTCGCCCCCTCACTGGTCTTCTACGATCTTGACGTCGATGTCGAGGACGAAGGCCGCCCAGCAGGCGCGGAGCAGGAGCTTGAGCTCCCCGACCGAGCGGTCGTCGTCCTCGCGCACGACCATCGTGCACTTGGTGCGGCTCCGGGTCTTGGGCTTCTCGACCAGCTCGCCGTAGATCGTCGCGTCGTCGGTCGAATGCAGGACGCGGCCGTCGACCTCGATCCCGCCGAGCTGGACCAGGAGCCCGAGGCCGTGCACCGGCGAGATGTCGCCGACGCAGAACAGCTGCTCGATGAGCTGGTTCGAGGACACGACGTAGCGGCGGAAGAACGGGCCGTAGTGGCGGGTGTAGTCGCCCGAGGCCTCGAGGAGACCGGCCTTGCGGAGGGCCTTGCCGCCCTCGCCCTCGTAGTGCATGTCGTGCAGCGTCTTGCGGAGGAACAGGCCGCCCAGGCTCTCGATCGACTCGGGCAGCCGGGCGACCAGCCACTCCTCCGCGGTGCCCGAGACGGGCGGGTCGATGACGCCGTAGCAGCCCGTGCCGCCGAGCAGCTTGCAGGCCGGGCAGGCCTCGTGGTGCTCGCCGAGCGAAGGGTCCTCGGTCAGCTTCTTGGCGAAGGCGACGGCGCCGCCGGCGCGCTTCTTCGGGGGGCAGTTGTCGTCGACGACGAAGCGAAGGGGCACTAACTCAGCTCCTTGAAACCGTCGGCGATGCGCGCGAGGCCGATCGTGATGGCCGACAGCGAGGTCGCGTACGACAGCCGGAAGAAGCCGGGCGCGCCGAAGCCGGTGCCCGGGACACAGGCCACGCCGTGCGACGCCAGCAGCCAGTCGCACAGCGCGACGTCGTCGGCCAGCGGCGCGCCGCCCTTGGGGCGCCGGCCCACGTACGCGGACACGTCGGGGAAGGCGTAGAACGCGCCGCCCGGGACCAGGCACTTGACGCCTGGGATCGCGTTCAGCTTGTCGGTCATCACGATGCGGCGCTTGTCGAACTCGCGGCGCATCTTCTCGATCGGCTCGTCGGGGCCGGTCAGCGCGGCCAGCGCGGCGGCCTGCGCGATCGAGGTCGGGTTCGACGTGGACTGACCCTGGATGGTCGCCATGCCGTCGATCAGCGGCTTGGGGCCGACCGTGTAGCCGAGCCGCCAGCCGGTCATCGAGTAGGTCTTGGACCAGCCGTCGACGATGATCGTGCGCTTGGCGATCTCGGGCCCGAGCGTCGCGATCTCGTGCACGACGGTGTCGCCGTAGACCAGGCGGCGGTAGATGTCGTCCGAGATGACGAGGATGTTCTTGCGGACGATGACCTCGGCGAGGGCCTCGAGGGCGCGCTTGTCGTAGACCGCGCCGGTCGGGTTTGACGGCGAGCACAGGACGAGCGCCCGGGTCTTGGGCGTGATGGCGGCCTCGAGCTGGGCGGCGCTCATGAGGAAGCCGGCCTCGGCCGTGGTCGGGACGATCACCGGCGTGCCGCCCCCGAGCAGCACCATGTCGGGGTACGAGACCCAGTAGGGCGCCGGGATGATGACCTCGTCGCCCTTGTCGAGCATGGCCTGGAACAGGTTGTAGAGGGAGTGCTTGGCGCCGCACGACACGATGACCTGCGCCGGCGTGAAGTCGAGGCCGTGGGCCTTCTTCATCTCGGCGCACACCGCGGCGCGGAGCTCCGGCGTGCCGGCCACGTTGGTGTACTTGGTCTGGCCCTTGTCGAGCGCCTTCTTGGCCGCGTCCTTGATGTGGTCGGGCGTGTCGAAGTCGGGCTCGCCGGCCCCGAAGCTGATGACGTCCTTGCCTTCGGCGCGCAGGGCGGCGGCGCGCGCGGTGACGGCGAGGGTGATGGAGGGCTTGACGAGGTCGAGGCGGGACGACAGGCGCATCAGATCTTTCCTGGGAATTTGGTGGCGAGGGCGAGCCGGACCGGCTCGGGCACGAGGCCCGCGATGTTGCCGCCGAAGCTGGCGACCTCTTTGACGAGGGACGATGACACGAAGTGATTCTGCTCGGCGGTCATGAAGAAGACGGTGTCGACCTCGGGCGCCAGGCGCCGGTTCATGTGCGCGAACTGGAACTCGTACTCGAAGTCGGCGAGCGCGCGCAAGCCGCGCACGATGGTCTTGGCGCCGCGGCGGGCGGCGTAGTCGACCAGGAGGCCCTCGAAGGCGTCGACCTCGACCCGAGGGTCGTTCATGGAGGCGGTGATCATGGTCTTGCGTTCTTCCAGCGTGAACAGCGGCGCCTTGCGGGGATTGTGCGCGATCGCGACCACCACGCGATCGAACATCGCCAGGCTGCGCCGCAAGATGTCGACGTGCCCTTCGGTCAGCGGATCGAAGGTCCCCGGGTAGATCGCCAGGCGGTCAGGGTGTGCGGTCACGAGCTTTCCCTCTGGTTTTCGATGCCGTAGAAGGCCACGCGCGTGTCACCGTACGCGCGAACGTCGCGGCGGAAAAGGGGGGGCACGGTCTCGGGGGGCGGGCTGCGCCGGTCGTGCTCGACGATGACGGTGGCGTCGGGCGTCATCAGGGACCCCGCGGCGGCCGCCAGGGCGTCCAGCACCCGCGCCGCCTCCCCGCTGGCATAGGGGGGATCGACGAAGACCCAGCCGAAAGGCCCGTCGGGGCCGAGGCGCGCGACCGCGCGGCAGGCGTCGTCCTTGACCGCGCGGATGGTCTTGCCGGTGGCTTCGCGGCCCAGGGCCTCGATGTTCTTGCGGATGGTGGTCAGGGCGTGGCTGTCGTGGTCGACCAGGACGGCGGCCGCGGCCCCGCGCGAGATGGCCTCGAGGCCCAGGGCGCCCGAGCCGGCATAGAGATCGAGCACCCGTTCAGGAGGCGGCCCGAGGATGTTGAAGATGGCCTCGCGGACCCGGTCGGCGGTCGGGCGCGTGGCATCCCCGCGGGGCGCCGTGAGCGACCGGCCACGGGCGGCGCCACCGATGATTCTCACGGCGCGAACCATAGCACGCGCGGCCCGTGATAAAGTTCGGGCGTGAACCTGTGCGTCGAGCTGCTCGACCGCCGGCTGGAGGCGGGGTGGGGCCCACGGGTCGCCCTGCGCGAGCCGGCCCGTGGCTGGACCTTCCAGCACCTCTACGAGGAGACCTCGCGCGCGGCCAACGTCTTGCGCGAGCTCGGGATCCGCAAGGGTGAGCGGGTCGCGCTGCTCATCCCCGACTCGCTCGAGCTGGCGGCCTTCATCCTGGCCTCGATGCGGCTCGGTGCGCTGGCGGTGCCGCTGTCGGAGATCTGGCGGCCCAACGATCTGCGCGCGCTGATCGCCGACTCGGGCGCGCGGCTCGCCGTGGTCGAGCAGACCCTGGCGCCGGCGCTGGAGGAAGTGCACAACCAGATCCCGGGGCTCGAGACCGTGATCGCGCTCGGCATCCCGATGGCCGACGAGCTCGACTACGCGGACCTGCGCGAGAAGGCCGAGCCGACCGCGGGCTACGAGGAGCTCGACATCGACGATCCGGCGCTGCTCCTGTACAGCGCGGGCGGCGGCGACATGGCGCCCAAGGGGATCGCGCACGCGCACGGCACGCCGGTCAAGGCGTTCGCCGCCTACGCGCGCGACGTCCTCGGCCTGAACGAGCACGACAAGGTGTTCTCGGCGGTCAAGACCACCAGCGCCTACGGCCTGGGCGCCGGGCTGTTCTTCCCGCTGTGTGCGGGCGCGCAGTCGTTCCTGCTGCCCGACCGGCCGCGGCCGATGCGCATCTTCGAGGTGCTCGAGGTCTTCCGGCCCACCGTCTTCATGGCCACGCCGTCCCTGTACGGCATGATGGTGCACGACTTCGAGGCCGCCGCGGGGCAGGTCTCCAAGGACGTCTTCAAGAGCGTGCGGCGCTGCGTGAGCGGGGCCGAGGCGCTGCCGGCCCGGCTGCTCGAGCGCTTCCGCAACCTGTTCGGAATCGAGCTGCTCGACGGCATGGGGCTGACCGAGGCCTTCCACTTCGTCTTGTCGAACCGGCCCGGGCAGGCGCGCGCCGGCTCGAGCGGGAGCGTGCTGCCGGGCTTCGACGCGCGGGTCGTCGGCGAGGACGGCCAGACGCTCGGGCCGACCGAAATCGGCGCGCTCGAGATCCGCGGCCCGACCGTGGCCAAGCGCTACTGGGGGCGCGGCGACGACGGCCAGACCTTCCGGAGCGACGGCTGGGTGCACACCCACGACCGCTTCTTCGTCGACAAGGACGGCTACTTCTTCCACTGCGGCCGCACCGACGACCTCTTCAAGGTGGGCGGCAAGTGGGTCTCGCCCATCGAGGTCGAGCAGACCCTGCTCGCGCATCCGGCGGTCTGGGAGTGCGCGGTGGTGCCGGCCGAGGACGAGGATGGCCTGGTCAAGCCCCTGGCCTACGTGGTGCCGAACGTCGGGCACGCGCCGGGGCCGCAGCTCGCCAAGGACCTCATGGAGTTCGTCAAGCGCGAGATCGCGCCCTACAAGTACCCGCGCTGGATCGACTTCGTCGAGGCGCTGCCCAAGAGCTCGGGCGGCAAGCTCCTCCGCTTCAAGCTGCGTCAGGTCGGGCGACGCCAGCCCACGCAAAAACCCGGCTAGGTCCGGGCCGGATGCGCGCCCTCTTCGTGCTCGCGCTGCTCGCCGGTCCGGCCGCCGCCGCGCCGCCCGCGACACCCAGCGATCCGGAGCCGCCGCGGCCCAAGCCCTCGCTCGAGCTGCGCGTGCCCGCCGGCGTTCCCGAGGCCGCGCTGGCGCCCATCGCGGCCAAGTGGTGGACGCAGCCGAACCCGTGCCCCGCGAAGACCCGACTGACGATGACGAAGCGCAAGGGCGGCGAGCGCGAGGTGTTCTGCGCCCGCGGCAAGCAGAAGCATGGCCCGTACGCGCGCCTGGTCATCCCCGACGAGGACCTCACCGCCGACGTGCCCGAGCACTTCGAATATGTGGCCGAGCAGGGCCGCTTCCTCGGTGGCGTGCGCCAGGGGTTGTGGACGACGGGCTACATGGAGTGGGAAAAGACGGCGGTCTACTTCGTGAACGGCCTGCGCGAGGGCGTCGAGCGCAGCGGCCGGGACGGCTTCCGCGACGAGCTGATGGAGCCGGTCAAGATCGAGATGCAGAGCTACCTGCACGACGTGCTCGAGGGCCCGTCCGAGCGCCATGACGACGACGGCAACGTCACCGCGGTGGAGTCGTATCACCAGGGCAAGAAGGACGGACGCTGGCTGCTGTTCAAGCACGGGCGTCGGATCGAGGAGCAGAACTGGGCCAGCGGCGTGGCCAGCGGGCGGTTCGCGCGCTGGGACGACAGCGGGAAGCTCATCAGCTCGACGGAGCTGGTGGACGGCACCGGGACGCTCGTCGAGTGGATGTGGGACGGCAGCAAGAGCAGGGAAACCGCCTACGTGAAGGGCGTCGAGGACGGCCCGTTCAAGCGCTGGCTCGGCGGCAAGCTGGCCGAGGAGGGCAACCACGCGCACGGCGAGCTCGAGGGACCGAGCACGAGCTATCGCCTGGACGGCAGCAAGGAGTGGCAGGGCCCGTACGTCGCCGGCCAGAAGCGGGGCGAGTGGGTCCACTGGACGGCGGACGGGCGCGAGAACGCGCGCGGCCACTACCGCGCGGGCAGCCGCGAGGGCGTCTGGCTGATCGACGGCCACACGCTCGCCTACAACAAGAAGGGCCGCGTGATCGCGGTCGACGGGGTGAAGCCGGTCGCCGCCGAGGTCGCTCGGCTCGAGTCGCCGCAGGACTGATGGCCGCCGAGCTCACGGCCGAGGAGCGCGCGATCCTGGCGGCGGCGCTGCTGGATCCGGGCGGGGCGCGCGTGGTCGCCCGGCTGGCGGAGCCGACCGCGGGGCGGGTCGGGGCGGAGCTGGCGGCGGCGCTGGCCGTGCCCCGCGAAGCCCGCGTGCGCCTGATCGTGGCCGAGGTGCGACGGGCGCTGGCGCTGCCGGCGGCGGGCAGCTGGCTGGAGGCGGCGCTGGCGGACGAGCCCCCGGCGGTGCGGGCGGCGGCGCGCGGCGAGACTCCGGGCACGCCGGCGCCGGTGCGGCGCTGGCTGCTCAGGGCGCTGGCGGCCGGGCGCTGACCCGTTTTACGCTGCGGCATGCGCTCTGCCACGCTCGCGATCTGCCTCGCCCTGACCGCGGTCGCGGACGCCAAACCGGCGGCCGACCTGACCTCGACGATGCTGGCGGCCGTGCACGACGCGGCCGGCTGCGGCACGCCGCATCCCAGCTACGGCGGCTGGTGCAAGGTGGCCGATGGCTGGGCCAAGGGGACGGCGGCGGCGCTGCCGAACACTGCGCTGGTGGGGGCGACGCTGGCGCTCGACAAGAGCGCGCCGGTCGATCTGATGACGGCGCCGGTCCTGCTGTCGGGGCTCGGCATCCGCAAGGGGGCGGCGAACCTCGCGCACTATCGCTTCGACGACACGCACCTCATGGCGAAGACGGCCGCGGCGATCGGCGCGATCACGGCTTTCCTGCTCGGCAAGAGCGACAAGGTGGCGATCGCAAAGCCGCTGGCCGACCTGGTGGCGGCGCTGCCGGCGGCCGCCACGATCAAGCTCAAGCGCGGCAAGCACGGCTGGACCTGGCAGGGCGCCGTGCCCGCGGAGCTGCGCAAGGTCGGCCCGCTGTGGGTGGTCGTCGAGCTGCCTCCCAACGGGTCGGGGATCGCGCTCACCGTGCTGACCGAGCGCTTCGCGGCCGAGTGATCGGACGCGGTGTTATCATCGTGACGTGGCCGGCAAGCTCATCAAAGGCGCGGGCGCGCTGATCCCGGCGGCGGTGTTCGACGCGCGGCGCGAGGCGGAGGCGCTGCGGGCCGAGGCGCGGGCCCAGGGGCTGGAGGCGGCGCGGGCCGAGGCCACCGGGCTGGTCGTGCGCGCGCTGGTCGACGCGGCGCGGGTGCGGGCCGACGCGGCGGGCGATCTGACGGCGCTGGCGCGGCGCATCGCCGAGAAGCTGCTCGGCCGCGAGCTGGCGCTGCGACCCGACGCGGTGGCCGACGTGGCGCGGCTGGCGCTGGCCGAGGCGCGCGGCGCCCACGAGCTGGTGGTGCGCGCGCACCCGGACGATCTGGCGGCGCTCGAGGCGGCCCGGCCGCGCCTCAGGGCCGAGCTGGCGCTGGTGCCCGAGGTCCGCCTGCACCCCGACCCGAGCGTCGGGCGCGGCGGGTGCATCGTCGAGACCGAGTCGGGCAGCGTGGACGCGCGGCTCGAGACCCAGCTCGACGCCATCGAGCGCGCCATGACGCCCTCGGCGCCGGCCGCGGCGAAGGGGCCGGCATGAAGCTCGACCTCGGCGCCGCGCTGGCCGCGGTCGATGCCGCGCGCACCCACGAGCTGCGCGGGCGCGTCACCGAGCTGTGCGGGCTGGTCTTGCGCGCGACCTTGCCGGGCGCGCGCGCCGGCGAGCTGGTCAGCCTGCTCCGCGAGGACGGGCCGCCGCTCATGGCCGAGGTGGTCGGGTTCCGCGGCGACGAGGTGGTGCTGATGCCGCTCGGCGAGCCGACCGGGATCGGGCCGGGCTGTCCGGTCGCGGCCAGCGGGCGGCCGCTGTCGATCCGCGCCGGGCGCGGGCTGCTCGGACGCGTGCTCGACGGCCTGGGTACGCCCATCGACGGCAAGGGCGCGCTCGGCGACGTCACCGACTGGCCGGTCGACCGCGCGGCGCCGGATCCCCTGACCCGGCAGCGGGTGTCGAGGCCCCTGGCCTCGGGCGTGCGCGCCATCGACGCCGCCCTGACGCTCGGCGAAGGCCAGCGGGTCGGGCTGTTCGCCGGCTCGGGCGTGGGCAAGAGCACGCTGCTCGGTCAGATCGCGCGCCAGGCCGACGCCGACGTCAGCGTGATCTGCCTGGTCGGCGAGCGCGGCCGCGAGGTGCGCGACTTCCTCGAGGAATCCCTGGGCGCCGAGGGCCTGGCGAGGAGCGTGGTCGTGTGCGCGACGTCGGATGCGCCCGCGCTGGTGCGCCTGAAGGCGGCGGCGGTGGCGACCGCGATCGCCGAGTGGTTCCGCGCCGAGGGCCAGCGCGTGCTGTTCCTCATGGACTCGGTGACGCGGTTCGCGCGCGCGCAGCGTGAGGTCGGGCTGGCCGCCGGCGAGCCGCCCGCGCGCCAGGGTTACCCGCCGTCGGTGTTCGCCGCCCTGCCCCGCCTGCTCGAGCGCACCGGCGCCGCCGAGCGCGGGACGATCACGGCGATCTACACCGTGCTGGTCGCGGGCGGTGACATGGACGAGCCGATCGCCGACGAGGTGCGAGGCATCCTCGACGGCCACATCGTGCTGTCGCGCGCGCTGGCCGAGCGCAACCACTGGCCCGCGATCGACGTCGGCGCCTCGCTGTCGCGCGTGATGGGCCACGTGACCACGCCCGAGCACCGCGCCGCGGCCGGCCGGCTGCGCGAGCTCCTGGCCGCCTACGAGCAGAAGCGCGACCTCATCGTGCTCGGCGCCTACCAGGCGGGCTCGGACGCGCGCACCGACGAGGCGCTCGCGCGCATCGACGCCATCGAGGCGTTCCTGCGCCAGCCGCACGGCGAGGCGGCGGCCTGGGACGACACGCTGACGGCGCTGGCGGAGCTCGGCGCGTGAGGCGGCTCGCCCTCCTGTGCGTGCTGCTCGGCGCGTGCTCGTCGTCGTCGTTCGAGCTCAGCGCGACCGTGCAGTCGCTCGACGGGCCCGACCTCGAGCTCACCTACCAGGGCCAGCCGGTCACGCGGCGCGCCAACGGCGACGGCTCGACGACCTGGACGGTCGAGGAGAGCTTCGGCGGCTACGACGACCGGGCCGGCCAGGTGCGCGACGTCGTGGTGTCGCGCGCCGGCGTCGAGCTGACGCGGATCCACCTGACCTCGAGCTTCTGTCACCCCGCGGACAAGGCGGGCGATCCCAAGGCCGAATCGTACGAGGTGCTCCTGCACGGCGACGGCCGCTTCTGCCTGAGCCTGCAGAAGTGCGTGTTCTCGAACGCGGTGTCGACCATCCCGATGCTGTGTAACTAGCCGGCGCTCAGGCTTGCGGCTCGCCGGCGCGCTCGGCGCGGCGGGCGGCGGCGGCGGCCCGGGCGGCGCTCTCCTCGAGCTCCCAGGCGGCCAGGCGGGCGCGGTTCTGGCGGCGGCGGCGGCGCCAGCCCAGCGTCAGGAGCAGGCCGCCGATCACCCACAGGCCGAGCCCGGTGGTCACGAGCGGCACCCACAGGTAGCGCTCCCGCAGCTCGTCGAGCCAGTGGTCCTCGAGCGCGCCCAGCTCGTCGTGGAAGACCTGCTTGATGGCCTCGTCGAACGCGATGCCGCGCGACACCCGCGCGATCAGCGCGCGCATGCCGACCTGGCCCTCGTGCTCGGCCAGGTACTCGACGAAGTCGTACGACTCGGCGTAGGCCAGCTGCGCGTCGTCGGCGCCGTCGGGGAAGCGGCGGCTCAGCTCGTCGAGCGAGAAGATGCGCCCGTGCAGCATGGCCGACATGAGCGTCCAGGTGCGCGACCACGAGAAGTCGGTGCCGGTCAGGTAGGCGAAGCCCTCGTGGAACCAGCGCGGGATGAAGTGGCCGCCGGCGGCGCGGTCGAGCGACACGTGGGCCAGCTCGTGGCGCAGGACCTTGGGGATCTCGTTGGCGACCCCGTCGGGGCCGATCACCGACAGGACGATCAGGTTGCGCTCACCGTAGGCGACGCCGGCCGCCCACTCGGGCGGCGGCGCATCGTCGGGCGCGAGGGCGGCCATGCCGCGCGCGCTGTGCGCGATCCGGATCTCGATGGCGGGATCGCGGTCGCCGGTGCTCATGCTGACCTCGTCGAGCGCGCCCGGCGTCAGCTGCGCGACCTGGGTCGCGACCGCGCGGTCCGCCTCCTCGAAGCGCACCACCACCGCGCCAGCGACGATGCGCCCGGCCGGGACACGCTCGGCCGCGGCCGGCCGCGTCAGCCCCAGGGCCAGCGCGAGGGCGACGATCGAGACCCACAGCCACTTCATGGGTATTGAGTATGGATCGTGAGCGTGTCGCTGCCGCCCGAACCGGGGCGGACCAGGATGATCGTGAGGGCGACGGCGGCGACCGTCCCGGCTGCCACCCAGGGCCATACCTTGCTGGGATGCTTCTTCACGGGCTTGGATGCAGCGATCGGGCCGCCGATCGGGGGCGCCGCGCCCAGGGTCGGGTTGGCGGCGGGCACGGCGACCGCGCGCCGGGCGTCTTCCAGGAGGTCGCCCAGGGCGGCCGGCAGCTCGCGCCGGGGCCCGGCCAGCCCCTCGGGCAGGGCGAGCAGGCGGGCGCCGTCGGCGGCCAGCACGATGGCGCGGGCGTAGCGGACCTTGCCGGCGATCGCGGTGGCGGACGCGAGCTCGAACTTGCCGCCGGTGGCCTCGAGCTGGGCGCGCACGGCGTCGCGCGCGGCGACTTCGGGGCTGGCGTGCGGTTTGACCAGCGCGGTCTCGGTGCGCGGCGGCTTGGCGCCGAGATCCAGCGTGAGGCGGGCCGGATCGTGTCCCGGCGCCAGCCCGACGATGACGTGGGGGCCACCGCCGACCTCGACCTCGACCGGCGCGGTGCCGGCCTCGCGGCCGTCGAGCAGGACGACGGTGTCGAGCTCGGTGGACTCGATGCGGAGCTGCCCGCGCGGCTCGACGTCGCCGCCCAGCAGCACGTCGATCTCGGGGTCGGCCCAGCGCCCCCACACCGAGTCGGGCACACCCGCGGGCGGACGGCCGGCGCCCAGGGCGGCCAGGGCCCGCGCCTCGCGATGCGCACGCGCGGCGTCGCCCAGCTGATCGGCGCACACCAGGGCCAGCGCGCGCGCGGCCAGCCGGGGCGCCCGGGCCGCCGCCTCGCGCACCCCGAGCAGGAGGTCGAGGGCGCGATCCAGCGCAGGCAGCGCGACGTCACACTTGCGCGCCGCATAGGCGGTCTCGGCGTGCGCGAGCTCGTCGCGCGCGGTCAGCTCGTCGCGGCTGGCCGCCGTCACCACGCCGCCGTACAGCCCGTCGGTGGCCAGCGGCAGCTTGGCGGCCGCGAGCGCCTCACGCACCGACGCCGCGGCCTCGGGCTGACCGACCAGATCGATGATGCCGATGGGCGGCACCTCCGCGGCGCCTGCGGTCGGCACCACGCCGAGCACGGCCAGCGCCAGGAGCGCGCGGACCCGCACCGCCCTAGCCGCCTTTGGGGCTCTCGAACAGCTTGTTGAGGGCGTAGATCTCACGCGCACGCAGGCCGTCGAACTGGATGCCGAAGCCACCCGGATCCTGCCAGCGCACCACGCCGCCGACCTCGATCGGCAGCTTGTCGGTCGGGACCTTGAGCTTGAGCGAGATGCGCGAGCCGAACACGATGGCTTGCGTCGTCGACACGAACACGCCGCCGATGGAGATGTTGCGGGTCTGGGCGGTGAACGTCTCGCCCGCAGCGGTGATCTCGATCGGGAGCACGATGTCGTGCCGTTCGTTCTGCCGCGTCTCCTTGCTCACGCGCTCATGGTGCCTCAGCCGATCCCACCCGTCAACCAGACCACCAGCGCGATGATGGCCAGCGCCGCCGCGCCCACGAGCAGCGCGATCCGCAGCGTCCCGAAGCGCTCCTCGCCGCCCTCTTCCTCCTCGACCGATTCGCCCGCGGCCACGCGCCGCGCCACCTCGTCGGCGGAGTAGGCGGCCGACAGCGGCCGCACCGGGACGGCGCTCGAGACGCCCGACAGATCGTCGAACAGCTGCTCGTGGAGCGCCCGCGACCGCTCGGCCCGCTTGGCCTGCTCCTTCTCCTCGCGCACGTGCGGCGGCGGCGGCGGTTTGGGGCCCTTGGCGCCGTCAGGCAGCGCGGTCTGCGAGCCCGACCCCGCCTTCGCGGCCACCGCCTGCTGCGAGCCCGACCCCGCCTTGGCCTTGCTCTTGGCGGCCGGCTGCGGCTTGGGCGGGGCGGGTCGGGGCGGCGGAGCGGCGGGCTTGGCCGGGGCGGCGCGCCGCAGCAGCTTGGTCTCGTCGTCGGCCTGCGCCGCGAGCAGGAAGTTGAGCCCGGCGTCGGGCGCTCCGTCGAGGTTCGGCCCCACGAAGGGCACGAAGCCGGCCGCCGTCGCGATGCGCACCATGGTGCCCTGGCGGACCGGCGCGACCACGGCGGCTTCGGGCGCGGTCGGCGGCAGGGCGGCGCGGACCATGCGGGCCAGCTCGCCCGAGGGCTCGATGGCGCTGCTCAGGCCGAGCCGGAGATCGCGCAGCTCGGCGCCGAGGTCGGCGGCCGAGGCGAAGCGATCGTCGACCTTGTGCGCGAGCGCCTTCATCACGATCTTGTCGAGCCGCGGGTCGAACTTGGCGTCGACGTCGCGCGGGCGCTTGATCTTGCCCTCGCGCACCATGCGCAGCGCGTCGAAGTCGCTCTGCCCCGAGAACAGCCGCCGGCCCACGGTCAGCTCCCACAGGATGATGCCGAGCGAGAAGACGTCCGAGCGGCGATCCAGCGGCTGCGCGCCGGCCTGCTCGGGCGACATGTACGCGAACTTGCCCTTGATCGAGGCCACCACCGAGGCGTCGTCGGTCTTCTTGGCGATGCCGAAGTCGGTCAGCTTGACCTCGCCGGCGTACGAGATGAGCACGTTGGCGGGCGAGACGTCGCGGTGCACCAGGCCGACCTGCTTGCCGTCGGCGTCGGTGGCCCGGTGCGCGTGCTCGAGCGCCTCGCACAGCTCGCCCACGATGAAGAGCGCGACGTCGAGCGGCACCGTGAAGCGCTCGTTGCGCTCGAGCGCCCCGATCAGCGCGGCCAGGTCCCGCCCCGGCACGTACTCCATGACCAGAAAGTACTCGCCGTCGTCACCCACCCCGACGTCGTAGATCTGGACGATGTTGCGCTGCTTGAGCGACGCGTTGATGCGCGCCTCGTGGATCAGCATCTTGACGAAACGGTCGTCGCGCCCGAGGTGGGGCAGGATCTTCTTGATGGCGACCAGCTTCTCGAAGCCGCCCACACCGAGCGAGCGGCCGCGGAAGATCTCCGCCATGCCTCCCACGCCGATGCGCTCGAGGAGCTCGTACTTGCTCACGTCCGACACAGGGTAGACGGCGCCCCCTCGAGGGTCAACGCCGTGCTACCAAGGAGCCGTGCCTCTCGAGCTCGATGGGGTCCGCGCGGCGATCGCGAAAGCGCTCGCAGCCAAGGCTTTTCCCGGCGGCGTCCTGGTCGCGGCGCACGAAGGATCCGTGGTGGTTCGCGAAGCGTTCGGTGTGCGCGCCTACGGGCAATACGCCGGCGTTTTCGGCGCCGACGACCCCGCCCCGGTCACCCTGGAGACCGTCTACGACGTCGCCTCCGTCACCAAGGCGGCCGCCACCACCGCGGTCCTCATGCGCCTCGTCGCCGACGGCAAGGTCGAGCTCGACGCCCCGGCCCAGCGCTGGCTGCCCGAGCTGGCGCAGCCCGGCGCCGACCAGATCCGCGTGCGTCACCTGCTGTCGCACTCGGCCGGCCTCCTGTGGTGGAAGCCGTTCTACGAAGAGATCGCCCAGGGCGACCGGCTGGCCGCGCTGGTGTCGGCCGGCCAGACCCCGCTCGAGCGCGCGCCCGGCTCGGGGTCGGTGTACTCCGACCTGTCGTTCATCAGCCTCGGCTTCATCGCCGAACGCGCGGGCGGCGGACGCCTCGACCACCTGCACCGCCGCCTCGTGACCGAGCCGCTCGGCCTCACCGGCATGGGCTTCCGCCCGCTGGGCGAGCCGGTCAGCTCGCGCGAGCCGATCGCGCCGACCGAGGACTGCCCGCGCCGCGGCCTCCTGTGGGGCGAGGTCCACGACGACAACGCGCACCGCATGGGCGGAGTGGCGGGCCACGCCGGCCTGTTCGCGCGCGCCGAGCAGCTGGTCGAGCTCGGCCTGCGGCTGGCCGAGGCGCACGAGGGCAAGGCCGGGCTGTTCGCGCCCGAGGTCGTGCGCGAGTTCCTGACCCCCGCGGGCGTGCCGGGATCGACCTGGCGGCTCGGCTTCGACGGCCCGGCGCTGACGGCGGGCTCGCAGGTCGGCGATCGGCTGGCGCGCACCGCGTCGCTGCACCTCGGCTTCACCGGCTGCTCGTGGGTGATCGACCCGCCGCGCGGCCTCGTGATCGCGCTCCTGACCAACCGCGTGCATCCCACGCGCGAGACCCTGGTCTACAAGGAGCACCGCCCGCTCATCCACGACGCCCTGCTGGCCGCGCTCGAACCCGCCTGAGCTGGTACGATGCCGGCATGACCCTGCGAACGATCGGCGCCGCCGTCCTGTGCCTGGCGGTCGGTTGCGGTGGCTCGAGCCCCGGCCTGCGCCTCGGCCTCATCGACTCCAGCGCGCAGCGCCCCTCGAACGTCGCCGTCTACTTCACGGTCGATACCGCGAACGGCGAGCCGGTGGCCGGCCTGTCGGCGCAGTCGTTCCGGATCTACGAGGACGGCGGCCCGGTCTCGCAGCTCGAGAGCAAGCAGACCATCCTCAACCCCGAGGTCGCGGCGGCCCACTACACGCTGCTCCTCATCGACATGAGCGGGTCGGTCACCGACTCGGGCGACGTGCCCCTGATCGTCGAGTCGGCGCGCAACTTCGCGGCGCGCGTGGACCAGTACCAGAAGATCGCGGTCTACGCCTTCGACGGCAGCAAGGAGATCCACCGCATCTCGGGCTTTTCCAACGGCGCGCAGCTGGCCTCGTCCATCGATCACCTGAGCACGTTCAAGCCGAGCGACCCGTCGACCAACCTGAACGGCGCGGTGGTCGAGGGCCTGAACGAGCTCGCCCGCGAGATGCACGGCTCGGCCCAGCCGCTGACCTTCGGCACCCTGGTGGTGTTCACCGACGGCACCGACCGCGCCAACCGCGTCACCCGCGAGCAGCTGCACAAGGCGCTCGACGACGCCGACATGGACCTCATGGTGATCGGCGTGGGCGCCGAGGTGAACTACGGCGAGCTCAACGAGATCGGCCGCAACGGCGCCATCCTGTCGAAGGATCGCCGCCAGATCGCCTCGTCGTTCGAGCAGGCGGCGGCGCGGCTCGAGGCCTTCTCCAAGCGCTACTACCTGCTCGGCTACTGCAGCCCGGCGCGCGCCGGCCAGCACGAGGTCGAGATCGAGGCCAACGTGGGCGGCAAGCACGGCTCGCTGCGCTATCGCTACGACGCGCGCGGCTTCGGCCCGGGCTGCGACCCGACCCGCAAGCCGAGCTTCAACATCAAGCGCCCCCGCGCCCCCCGCATCAGCTGACCCGCCCAAGCTGCTGTAGCAGCAAGGGAATATCTGGGGTAGCAAAACGCTACCAGGGTCGCCGATGACGTGCTAGGGTTGTGGTCATGGGTCAGCCGGTGAAGCTCTCGGACGAGCTCGTGCTCGATGCCCGTACGACCGGAGAGATCTCCCAGCGCTCGATCGCGGGTCAGATCGAGTACTGGGCACGGATCGGTCGAGCCGCCGAGCTCGCGCTCCGTGGCGACCAGGTCCTCAGGCTCAAGCAGCGAGGCGAAGTGCGCCCGCTGTCGGAGTGCATCAGCACCGTCGATAGCGACGCGGGCCGTGCGCGCCTGGCGACGCATCTGGCGAGTCGTCCGTTTCCGCACTTCGAAGCGGCACCCGGGCAGCCCGGCGTGCTGATGAAGATCGATGCGGATGGGGCGCGGACGCTGGGCCGATTCGTGAACCGCGAGTTTCGCGTCCTGCCTTCGAAGTGACGTCGTCCTCGCCGTTCGACGCGCGCCCCATCGTCGTCGCGCTGGCTGGTCCGAACGGCGCTGGCAAATCCACCTTCTATGCCGCGCACCTCGCGCCCGCCGCGCTGAGGTTCGTCAATCCTGACGAGCTCGGGCGTGAGCTGGACCTGGACGACAAAGAGGCTGCGCACCTGGCTGGCCAGCTTCGCGAGACCTTGATCACGCAACGTGAGAGCTTCGTGTTCGAGACCGTGCTCTCCGATCCGGTCGGAGACAAACTCGAGTTCCTGCGCAAGGCCGGCACAGAGCACGGCTACGCGGTCGTCCTCTGCTTCATCGGCGTGGACAGCGTGGAGCGGTCACAGGAGCGCGTGGCCATGCGGGTCCTGCAGGGCGGCCACGATGTGCCCGATGAGAAACTGTCCTCTCGTTTCGCGCGCACCATGGCGAATCTCACGCGGGCGATCCGCTCGCTGCCGACCGTGCTCGTCTTCGACAACAGTGATCTGGCGCAGCCGTTTCGGCTGGTCGCGGACTTTCGCGCAGGCGTCGCCGAAGCCCTGCACCCGCCTGTGCCCGGCTGGCTCGTGAGCGCGGCCGGGCTGTGAGGGGGGCGGTCAGCCCTGGCGGACGTAGCCGGTGAAGGCGCAGCGCGGGCACACCGCGGAGACCATGCGCGACGAGCCCCAGTTCATGGACAGCCCCATGGTCATCATCTCGACGCTGGCGCCGCCGGCCTCGGCCGCGCAGCGCGGGCACGCCACCTTGGCGCGCTGGCGGTCGTCACGCGGCTCGAGCGGGGCCTGCTTGAGGTTGTGCTCGTAGAGGGTCTTCATGCCGCGCCCCAGGTTCTTGGTGGTCTCCTGGATCGAGCCCAGGGTCTCGGACAGCCGCTTCTCGCTGATGGCGAGCTGCTTCTTCGCGACCGCCAGCTCCTTTTGCGCGATCGCCAGCTTGGCCTGGAGGTCGTCGCGGTGGCGACGGACGGCCTGGAGCTCGACCTCGAGGTCGGGCTGGGCGGGCTGCTCGGGCGACTCGCGGCCGGCCAGCTCGGCTTCCAGCGCCGCGATGCGCGCCAGCGCCGCGTCCAGTGAGTCGCGATAGTCCACTACTTGGCGGCGACGGTGGTGTTGACCGGCGTCGGCGAAGCCGGCGCATCGCTGATCAGCATGGTGTCGCCGGCGGGCGCGCGCAGGATGAGCACGCGCGCATCCCCGCTGCCCTCCCAGGTGCCCACCGCCGCGACCGCGACGATCTCGCCCTCTTCGAGCACGCCCTCGAAGCAGCGCAGCTCCTTGCCCTCGAGCGAGGCCTTGCTGTGGCCGCGCCCGGCCAGGAAGCCGTCGAGGTCGATGTGCTTGCCCTCGGGCGCGCGCGAGTGCATGCCGGCGTCGTGGGTGGCGACCACCTTGTCGTTGGCGAAGCGGACGATCGCCTTGCCGGTGCCGTCCTCGAGCACGAAATCGCCCCCCTTCTCCTCGGTCACGAGCGGCACCCAGGCCTGGTTGGGGGTGGTGACCTCGACCCGCAGGGCGTAGTAGGCGCACTTGCGGCCGGTCAGCGGGGCCGCGATGGGGTCGCCCTGGTAGGCCAGGCGGCCCTTGATCTTGATGCGCGCGCCCTCCACGACGTCCTTGATCGGGGTCGCGGGCAGCTTCCACAGGCCGCGCTGGACCACGGCGTCCTTGTTGAAGATGCGGCTGATCACGAACGCCGTCACACCGATCGCCACGATCGCGATCGCGCCGATGAACAGCCACTTGTCCATGCGGACGTTTATACGCTAACACTCCCGAGATGGCACAGCCGTCCGCACGCCGGCGCGAGGCGCCTCTCCTGGTGCCCGCGGAGATCAGGACGGTGGAGTCGCGCCCCGACGCCCCGTCGCGACGCTGGTTCCGGCTGACCACGGCGATCTCGGCCGACCGGCTGGCGCTGCGCAACCCGCTGCCGCTCGAGCGCGGCGCCCGCGTCATGGTGGGGATCGCCCTGCCGCCGCCCGACCTCGACGCCCCGGTGCCCCGGATCGAGCTGCCCGGCGTCACCGATGCGGGCGGACGCGACGACGGGCGCGCCGGCGCCATCACATTCGCCAGGCTCGACGAAACCGCGCGTGCAGTCCTCGAGGCTTACCTCGCAGAAAGGCTCGGACCGAATGAGTGACGCCCCGAAGCAGCTGGATCCCATCGCCCGCCTCGAAGACATGGAGCGCCGCGCGCTCGAGGGCGGGGGGCCCAAGCGGGTGGAGCGGCAGCACGCGGCCGGCAAGCTGACCGCGCGCGAACGGCTCGACCTCCTGTGCGACCCCGGGACCTTCGTCGAGCTCGACAAGTTCGTGACCCACCGGTGCGCGGATTTCGGCATGCAGGCCGAGAAGATCCTCGGCGACGGCGTGGTCACCGGGTACGGCGAGATCGACGGCCGCGTGACCTACCTGTTCGCACAGGACTTCACCGTGTTCGGCGGCTCGCTGTCGGGCGCCTACGCGACCAAGATCTGCAAGGTCATGGACCTCGCGATGAAGGTCGGCGCGCCGGTGGTCGGGCTCAACGACTCGGGCGGCGCGCGCATCCAGGAGGGCGTCGTCAGCCTGGCGGGCTACGCCGACATCTTCACGCGCAACGTGCTGTCGTCGGGCGTGATCCCGCAGATCAGCGCGATCATGGGGCCGTGCGCGGGCGGCGCCGTGTACTCGCCGGCCATGACCGACTTCATCCTCATGGTCGAGGACACCTCGTACATGTTCATCACCGGGCCCGACGTCATCAAGACCGTCACCCACGAGGAGGTCACGAAGGAGGCGCTGGGCGGCGCGCACACCCACGCCGCGCGCTCGGGCGTCGCGCACATGGCCTACGCCGACGAGCGGAGCTGCCTCGAGGGCATCCGCGAGATGCTGTCCTTCATGCCGCAGAACAACATGGAGGACCCGCCGGTGCGCGCGACGCGCGACAAGGCCGACCGCCAGGATCCGGCGCTCGACAACGTCATCCCGGCCGAGCCGAACAAGCCCTACGACATGAAGGACGTCATCACCAAGGTCGTGGACGACGGCAAGTTCGTCGAGATCCAGCCGGAATACGCGCGCAACATGCTGATCGGGTTCGCGCGGCTCGACGGCGCGCCGGTCGGGATCGTAGCCAACCAGCCGTCGCACCTGGCCGGCTGCCTCGACATCAACGCCTCGATCAAGGCGGCGCGCTTCGTGCGCTTCTGCGACTGCTTCAACATCCCGCTCCTGACCTTCGTCGACGTGCCGGGCTTCCTGCCGGGCACCGACCAGGAGTACGGCGGCATCATCAAGCACGGCGCCAAGCTGCTGTACGCCTTCACCGAGGCCACGGTCCCCAAGGTCACGGTCATCACCCGCAAGGCCTACGGCGGCGCCTACGACGTGATGTCGTCCAAGCACATCCGCGCCGACTTCAACTACGCCTACCCGACCGCCGAGATCGCGGTCATGGGGCCCGACGGCGCGGTCAACATCGTGTTCCGCGATCAGCTGGCCGCGGCCGCCGACCCCGACGCCGCGCGCAAGCAGTACATCGCCGAGTACCGCGAGAAGTTCGCCAACCCGTACAACGCGGCCGAGCTCGGCTACATCGACGAGGTCATCCGCCCGCGCGAGACCCGCACCAAGCTCATCAAGAGCTTCAAGATGCTGAAGAACAAGCGCCAGGAGAACCCGCGCAAGAAGCACGGGAACATCCCGCTGTGACTAGCGGCGCTGTCGGCCCAGGAAGTTGCCGCGCGCGTCGTAGACGTCGTACTCCACGCTGAAGTCGCCGGTCGGCATCTTCTTCACGATGTCCATGACCATGTCGTGCTCCTGCTTGAGCTGCTCGGCCCAGCGCAGGCTGACTGCCTTGATGCCGTCGAGCGTCATGGGCCCGGACGGGTGGCCGCCGCACTGCACGAACACGACCTCCTGGGCGACGTCGCGGAACAGGAAGCCGCAGTCGCCCACCACCGGCACGAAGTCCCCGTCCTTGGGCTGCTCGCCGAACATCACGACCCGCTGGTAGGCGTCGAGCACGCTCGCCGACAGCTTGGGGGTGGTGGCGAGGTCGGGCGCGCTGTCGCACACCGCCTCCTGGTACTCCCCGGCCTCGCGCCAGTGGCAGCTGTGCTCGAACTTGGCGCGGTTGGCGGCGGGATCGGCGCTGTCGGCCAGCTCCCCGATGAGGACGTGGCGGGCGGCCAGCACGGCGCCCGGGGTGCTCCCGGCCGGCGGCGCCTCGTTCGCGATCGGGGTCAGCTCGGCGGCCGGCGCGGCGGGGATGTCGTCGGCGCGCTCCAGCTCCTCCTTGGCCTTCTCCTGCGTGCCCTCCACGGCGCCGCGCTCGGGCGCGGGTTTCGGCGCCTCGGGAGCGGTCGGGGCTGGTCTGGCCTCCTTCTTCTTGCAGGCCGCCGCCGTGATCGCCGCCACCAAGCCCAGGCAAACCGCCGCCATTCCCCGCATCCGCATCGCCATATCGTAGCATCGCCTCCGTGATCTGGCCGCCCCGAGCTGCTAAACTGAGGGCGATGACCCGCGCGAGCCGCCTGTTCCCCACGCTCGCGCTGCTGGCGGCGTGCGGGGGCTCGAGCACGCGGACCGTGCGCTACGTCGACGACTCGCGGCGCTCCCCGCCGTCCTCGTACGAGCACTACGCCATCGCCGAGATCATGGCCGCGCATCACGACCATGCCGGCGCGGTGCGCGAGCTGTCGCGGGCGCTCGGGATCGACGACGACGGTTACCTGCGCCTGCGCTTCGCCGAGGAGACCGCGGCCAACGGCAGCCTGCGGCCCGCGCTCGAGATCTTGACCGGCCTGGTGGCCGCCTCGCCGCGCGACCCGCTGCCCCGGATCGCCCGCGCGCGCCTGTACGTGGGGGCGGCGCGCTACCGCGAGGCCCGCGCCGACCTCGACTGGCTGGCCCACGCCGACGCGGCCGGGGTCGAGCAGGATCTGCTCGGCCTGGCCGACCTCATGGCCCGCTCCAACCTCGACAGCGACGCGCTGTCCCTGCTGCAGCCGCTCATGCGCCGGAGCCCGCACGACCCGCTGGTGGTCGCGGCCTACGCCGAGGCGCTGGCCATGACCGGCCACGCCGCCGCCGCCACCGAAGCGCTGACCACCGAGCTCGCGCGCCACCCGGCCCCGACCGCGCGCGCCGACGCCCCGGAGACCGCCGCGCTGCACACCGCGCTGGCCTACATCCACCAGCGCCAGGGCGACACCGATCAGGCCATCGCCGAGCTCGGGCGCGCCATCGCCGCCGACGAGACCTTCGCGCCCGCGCTGACCGCCCTCGGCCACCTCTACATGGGGCTCGGCCGCCATCCCGAGGCCGAGGAGACGCTGGCCCGCGCCGACACGGTCGCCCCCGGCACCGCCGAGGTGCACTACTACCTGGCCGAGCTCGAGCGCGGGCGGGGCCAGTCGCCGCGCGCCGAGGAGCTCCTGCGCCAGGCCCTGGCCGAGGATCCCCCGCCCGACGTGCGCCGCTCCATCGAGGATCGCCTGCGCGAGCTCGGCGCCCTGCGCGCCAACAATTGATTGCATCAGTAGCGAACGGTCGAGGATCGAAATGACGATTCGTAGCCTGGCCTGGACGAGCGCTCTCTGTGTGGTCATCGCGCTGGGAGCCTGTGGGGACGACACCGGCGGCCTCAGCGGCCACAAGGACGGCGGCGGCAACGGGGACGACGGCGGCGGCGACGGGGGTGGCGACGGCTCGACCGGCCCGATCCCCTGCCACTCGAACCTCGAGTGCCCGGCCGCCGACGTGTGCAAGAACGACTTCTGCGTGCCCTACGACCGCACCTGCCGCGACTCCAACCAGTGCCGCGGCGACACCCACTGCGCGGCCGGGATGTGCGTGCCCTACGACCAGACCTTCCCGTTCGACCAGTCGTGCACGGGCACGCCGGTGCCGGGCGTGTTCACGACCGACGTGCAGTGCCAGTGGAACGGCCCGACCAGCAGCGAGCCCTTCCCGCTGCACCGCAACGTGCTGTCGACGCCGATGGTCGCCGACTTCGACCTCGACAGCGACGCCACGACGATCAAGCCGTCCATCGTGATCGTGACCTACACCGACAACGACGACGGCGGCGGCAACTCGTGCGGCCTGGACCCGCTGCACAACCACTACGGGATCGTGCGCGTGGTCGACGGGCGCGCGTGCGGCCTGCAGGCGACCATGCCCGAGCACGTGGTGGCGTCGTCGCCGGTCGCGCTGGGCGACGTGGACGGCGACGGCAAGCCCGACATCGTGGCGCACCGCGAGGCCGGGGGGATCCTGGCCTGGGGCTTCTCGCCGGCGACCGCGGGCGCGGCCCCGAGCTGGCACAAGCTGTTCGAGACCCCGAACAACACCTCGGGCAACCAGTGCTACTGGTCGGGCCCGTCGCTGCACGACCTCGACGACGACGGCTTCCCCGAGATCCTGCAGGGCGGCATCGTCTACGCGCACACCGGCGCGCTGATCAGCGAGGGCGTGCCGATCATCCCGGACGACTACACGATCGACACCAACAACAACCTCATCCAGGACTACGACTCGGTGGGCTACATCCCGGTGGTCGCCGACCTCGACGGCAACGGCCGGCCCGAGCTGACCGACGGCCACCAGATCCTCGAGTGGAACCCGCTGCTCAACATGATGCGCGGCGATTGGGACGTGAAGCAGTCCGACCTCGGGCCGCGCGGCCAGGTCGCGGTGGCCGACTTCGGGACCTTCGGCGGCAATCCCGCCACCGACCAGCCGCTGGTGCGCGACGGCAAGCCGGAGATCGTCGTGGTCAGCGAGCACCAGCTCAAGGTCATGACGCCGACGGGCCGGATCGTGTTCGGGCCCATCGACCTGCCCTTCACGATGCAGCCGGGGCGCGACCCGCCGTGGGGCGGCCCGCCCACGATCGCCGACTTCGACGGTGACGGCCGGCCCGAGATCTCGATCGCGGGCGCCGACAACCTGACCGTGTTCGACCTCGACTGCGCGGCCGGCGCCACCACCGCGCGCTGCCCGTCGGGACGCACCGACGGGATCCTGTGGTCGCGGCCCGCCCAGGACCTGACCTCGAACGTGACCGGCGCCGCGGTGTTCGACTTCGAAGGCGACGGCAAGGCCGAGGTGGTCTACGCCGACGAGTGCTTCACGCGTGTGTACGACGGCCGCTCGGGCGGCGTCCTGTTCTCGGCCGGCCACACCTCGTGCACCTGGTACGAATACCCGGTGATCGCCGACACCGACGCCGACGAGCACGCCGAGATGGTCGTGCCGTCGAACGACGCGTGCGCCATCCAGTGCCCCGCCGTGGACCCGATCTTCGAGGGCCTGCGCTGCGTGACCAGCGCCGACTGCCCGACCGGCACCACCTGCCAGAAGGACAACCCGGCCAGCATGACCGAGATCGCGCGTTGCCGGTGTACGGCGGCGCTCGGCTGCGGCACCGGCTACAGCTGCGTCGATCCGCCGGGCGGCGCGGCGGCCGCCGGCATGGTGTGCAGCGCCAAGCACAGCCCGGCCGGCCAGTTCGACCGCGGCGTCAAGGTCCTGAAGGACCGCCTCGACCGCTGGGTCAAGGCGCGCCCGATCTGGAACCAGCACGCCTATTCGATCACCAACGTGAACAACGACGGCACCATCCCGCGCACCAGCGCGTGGCAGCAGAACTGGACCGTGCCCACGCTCGACAACTACCGCCAGAACATCCCGGGCCCGGGCCTGACCCCGATCGCCCCCAGCGCCCCCGACCTGACCGTCGCGCGCGCCAAGGCCGAGTGCGTCCCGCACGAGGGTGCCCGCATGTCGGCCGACGTGTGCAACCGCGGCGGCGCGCCGGCGGCGGCCAACTCGCGCGTCGTCTTCTACCGGGTCGGCCACCCGGCCACCATCGCGTGTGACCTCCACACCACCCGGGTGCTCGGCCCGGCGGAATGCGAGAACGTCAGCTGCATCTACAACAACCCACCGGGCGTGGTGCACTCCGACATCGTGATCCGGGTCGACGACGACGGCACCGGCATGAGCGGGGGCTCGATCATCGAATGCTTCGAAGGCGACAACGAGGACACACTGGCCGACGTCGGCTGCGGATCGCTCGGATGAGCCGAGCCAGGACAGGGGCGCCCCATCTCATGAGACAGGCCGCGGCGGTGCTGCTCCTGGTCGGGTGCGCGGGCTGCCCGGGCGCCGGGCACTACGACCGCAAGTATCCCGCCCCGCAGGGCGCCGATCTGGTGGCCGCCGTGCGCGCGCGCCAGGCCAAGGTCAAGAGCCTGCGCGCCAAGGCGGTGGCCGATCACATGCAGGGCAAGCAGCGCGTCAAGGGTGACATCGACATCCTCCTGGCGCGGCCGGCCTCGCTGCACTTCCGGGCCGTCGATCCGTCGGGCGCCGTGGCGTCGATGCTGACCAGCGACGGCCAGCAGTTCGCGCTGCTCGACGTCCAGAACAACCGCTTCCTGGTCGGCGACGCCACGCCCTGCAACCTGGCCCGCCTGGCCGAGATCGCGCTCGACGGCGCGTCGATCATCGACCTCCTGACGGGGGGCGCGCCGGTACCCGACGGCCCGGTCGCGGTGGCCTGGGACGCCAAGGCGGGCGCCGAGGTCGTCACCATCACGGTGCCCGACGGGCGCGAGGTCATCCACCTCGACGGGCGCGGCGAGCACCCGAGCTGGGACGTGACCGAGGCCGAGAAGCTCGACCCGAAGGGCAAGACGGTGTGGCGGGTCCGGCACTATGACTTCCGCGACGTCGGCGGCGTCCGCCTGCCCGCGGCGACCAAGTTCGAGCAGCCGGCCCGGAGCTCCGACGTGCTGCTGAAGTTCGGCAAGGAGACGGCGAACCCCGACCCGCCCATCCCGGACAAGGCCTGGCACCTGGAATCCGACCTGCCCCCCGAGCCCGTGACCTGCGACTGATTTCGCAAAACCTTCGCCCGCGGCCGGTGTCCAAGCGAGCAGGAGGGGTCATGTCGAGGACGCTTGCGATCTTGCTGGTGCTCGGCGCCTCGGCCGCCGCCGGCCCGGCCAAGGTCGCCAAGAAGCCGGCGCCCGCCGTCACCACGCCGTGGCTGGCGCCCGACAGCCCGGGGCCGGTGATCAGCGACCTGCCCGACAACGCCGAGGTACTGGCCAACCTCGCGCAGAGCGACCCCGACTGGCCCAAGTACGCCTTCCTGGTGGCCGCTGACCTGGAGACCGGCTGGCACCTCCAGCAGGCGCGCGCGAGCCAGCTCGCCGACAAGATGACCAGCGCCCCGCCCGACCGCCGCGCCGCCCTCGACAAGCAGCGTCTGGCCGCCCTGGCGCAGGGCAAGCGCATGCTGGCCCGCGCCGTCAGCCTGCTGGCGACCGCGGTGACGCTGCCGGCCGCCCTGCGCTCGCCCAAGCTCGACGAGGCCCTGTTCCGACTCGGCACCCTGTACCAGCAGAGCGGTCAGCCGGTGGAGGCGCGCCGGACGTTTCAGCACCTCATCAAGGATTTCCCGCTGTCCCGCTTCGTGCCCGACGCCTTCCTGGCCTTCGGCGACTACTTCTTCGAGCAGAACGACATGGCCAGCGCCCGCGCGTTCTACGAGAAGGTGGCTCAGTTCCCCAAGGCCCGGGTCTACGCCTATGCGCTGTACAAGACCGGCTGGGTCGACTTCAACCTGGGCGATGCGACCAAGGCGCTGCAGGACTTCGTCGCGACGGTTGCCGCCAGCACCGACAAGACCCAGGCGACCCTGCACAACGCGGCGCTCAAGGACCTGGTCCTCGTCTACGCCAAGGTCGGCGCCCCCGACAAGGCCTCGGCCTTCTTCCAGCGGATCGCCGCCGGGCAGGCCCGCGCCCTCCTGGAGCGGCTGGCCGAGGGCTACGCCGACGACGGCAACAGCAAGGCCGCCGCGATCGTGCGCCAGGCCATCCTGGACCTCGGCGGCCAGGGCAAACCGGCCGCGCCCACGCCCTAGCAAAGGCCGTTTGCCTGGCCCGCGCGCTCGGGCTATAAGCGCGCCATGGCCGACGGCGACGCGCCGCTCCTCTCGATCCAGGATCTGGTGACGGAGTTCCGCACCGAGGGGGGCACCGTGCGCGCGGTCGACGGCGTCTCGTTCGACATCCCGCGCGGCAAGACCCTGGGCGTGGTCGGCGAGTCGGGCTGCGGCAAGAGCGTCACCGCGCTCAGCGTGATGCGCCTCATCCAGACCCCGCCGGGCAAGATCGCGGGCGGCAAGATCCTCTATAACGGCAAGGATTTGCTGGCGCTGCCCGAGAGCGAGATGCGCCACATCCGCGGCAACAAGATCTCGATGATCTTCCAGGAGCCGATGACCTCGCTGAACCCGGTCTACACGACCGGCGACCAGGTGGTCGAGGCGGTCCAGCTGCACCAGGGCCTGTCCCGCAAGGCGGCGCGCGCCAAGGCCATCGAGATGTTCCAGCTGGTCGGCATCCCGTCACCGGCCGAGCGGATCGACACCTACCCGCACCAGATGTCGGGCGGCATGCGGCAGCGCGTGATGATCGCCATGGCGCTGGCCTGCAAGCCCGATCTCCTGATCGCCGACGAGCCGACCACCGCGCTCGACGTGACGATCCAGGCGCAGATCCTCGAGCTCCTGAACAAGCTGCAGCGCGAGCTCGGCATGTCGATCCTGCTCATCACCCACGATCTCGGCGTGATCGCCGAGACCTGCGAGGACGTGGTCGTCATGTACGCGGGCCGCGTGGTCGAGAAGGCCAAGGTGGGCGAGCTGTTCGCGCGCCCGCGTCACCCCTACACCGCGGGCCTGCTCCGCAGCGTGCCGAGCTTCACCGCGGTGGCCGAGCGCGCCGTGGTCGAAGCCGACGCCCCGGTGGCCCTGCGCAGCGCCCGCCAGCGGCTGCAGGAGATCCCCGGCATGGTCCCGAGCCTGCTCGAGCTGCCCAAGGGCTGCAAGTTCCAGGACCGCTGCCCCAAGGTCGCGGACGACTGCCGCGCCAGCGAGCCGGGCCTCCTGGGCGAGGCGGCCCACCAGCACCGCTGCTTCCACCCGGTCGAGCACACCGGCGTCATGGAGAAGACCGCGTGAGCGCCGTGGCGTCCAAGCCCGAATCGGGAGCCGAGGCCGGCCGGCCGCTGGTCGAGGTCGAGCACCTATCGATGCACTTCCCGGTCAAGGGCGGTTTCCTCGGCAAGAAGGGCGTGGTCAAGGCGGTCGACGACGTCAGCCTGACGATCAAGGAGGGCGAGACGCTGGGCCTGGTCGGCGAGTCGGGCTGCGGCAAATCGACCCTGGGCCGCGCGCTGCTCCGCCTCTTGCAGCCGACCCGCGGCCGCGTCCGCTTCGGCGACACCGACGTGACCGGCCTGGCCGACGGCCCGCTGCGCAGCTTCCGCAAGCAGATGCAGATGATCTTCCAGGATCCCTATGCGTCGTTGAACCCGCGCATGACGGTGGGCGCGACCATCGCGGAGCCGCTCATCATCCACAAGCTGGCCGAGAGCGCCAAGGATCGCGACGACAAGGTCGCCGAGCTCCTCAAGAAGGTCGGCCTCCGCCCCGACGCCGCCACGCGCTACCCGCACGAGTTCTCGGGCGGCCAGCGCCAGCGCATCGGCATCGCGCGCGCGCTCGCCGTGAATCCCCGCTTCATCGTCGCCGACGAGCCGATCAGCGCGCTCGACGTGTCGATCCAGGCGCAGATCATCAACCTGATGAACGATCTGCAGCAGGAGCGGAAGCTCACCTACCTGTTCATCTCGCACGACCTCAAGATCGTCGAGTTCATCTCCGACCGCGTCGCCGTCATGTACCTCGGCAAGATCGTCGAGATCGCGTCGGCCACCGAGATGTACGCCTCGCCCAAGCACCCGTACACCAAGTCGCTCCTGTCGGCGGTCCCGGTGCCGGATCCGACCCGCAAGCGCCAGCGCATCATCCTCGAGGGCGACGTGCCCTCGCCGATGAACCCGCCGCCCGGGTGCGCGTTCCACCCGCGCTGCCCGGTCAAGGACAAGGTCCCCGAGTGCAAGACCGTGGTGCCGCCGCTCATCGCCATCGGCAAGCGCGACCACAGCGTGGCCTGCCACGTCGCCCAGCAGCGCGGCGAAGCCCCGATCTAGCGGGTCAGTCGGTGCCCGGGCAGGGGTAGGCGTCGGCGCCGCCGAGCTCCTGGAACGACAGCAGCCGGTCGGCGCCGATCAGCTTCTGCAGCGCGTCCTCGAGCTCCGAGCGGCGCTGCTTGACCAGCGGGAAGTAGTCCTCGGGCGGGATCTCGCCGTGGGCCAGCTGCGTGCGCAGGCGCCGATCGGCGAGCGCGCTGCCGCACAGGAGCTTGTCGAAGGCGGGCTTCTCGTCGGGCTTGATGCCGATGCGGTCGGCCAGCGCGTCGGCCACGGTGCTGGCGGCGTGGCGGCGGGCGCTCTCGCTGGCGTCGGCTCGGCCGCGCGCCTCGGTGTCGATCACGGCCTCCAGCGTCTGGCGGTCCTTCTCGGGCAGGAGCGCGAGCATGGCCTGGGCCTGGGTATCGGTGACCTGCTTGAGCTGGGCGCAGTGGGCGGGATTCCGCAGCTCGCCGTCGAGCCGGGACACGCTGTCGAGGCAGGTGCGGAGCGGGGTGCCGAGGGCCGGCTCGGGCCCGGTCGGCTGCGCGGGTTCGGGGGCGCCTCGGCGCGGCCCGTCGTGGACCTCGCGGACCTCGACGCGACCCGGCGCGCGCGGGGCCGTCACGCGGCCGCCCCAGAAGGCCCCGACCCCGACCACGACGAGCAGCGCCGCCACGAAGCCAGGTCGCATGCGGGAGGTATAGCGCATGGTAGAGTCGAGCGGATGAAGCTTCACCGACACTCGAGCTCCCGGTCAGGATGAGTCTGGACACTCACATCGCTAGACCCGGCACGGAATTTTGGTATTGTGACCTCGCATGAAGCTCGACCTCAAACGGCGCCTCTTCGTAGGCACCAAGGTGGACTCGAAGCTCCGCGAGGCGCTGGGCTCGATCGGGCCCGGTGAGCGTGGCTTCGTCACCAAGGAGGACGGGCCCTATCTCCGCCTGGTCGAGGTGGGAACCGACACCTACCTCGGCAAGGTGGTGGATCCCGGCCTGCACCTCGAGGCGGTGGACGACGTCCGCCGCAACATCGTGTCGATCATGTCGCGCGTGTGCGGCGGCAAGGTGCCGAAGCTCAACCTCGGCTTCTTCTGCTGCGACGAAGAAGTGGTCGCGCCCGTCGTGAAGCCGGAAGAGCCCGACGAGCCCGAGCCCCGCGAGCTGCACGACTTCAAGCGTTATTAGCGAGCGCAGCGAGCGGTTCGGCGGCGAGTGCCGCCGTGGGTTGGGGGAGGCTCGCGAGCGTCGCGCAGGTTCTGGGGAGGCAATTCGGGTCTCGCAGCTCGGGAGGGGGAAGGGCAGCGCCCTTCCCCTGTGAGCGAGCGCAGCGAGCGGACTATGTCGCCCTCGCGGGTTCGCGATCGGTCAGCGCGATGGCCTGCGTGGTCAGCAGGCTGGCGTGCAGGAACAGCGCCGAGACCCCGTCCACGAACTGCTTCTGCCAGAGCAGGCGCGCGATGGCGATGACCATGGGCAGGGCCAGCGTCGCGGCGAGCGACATGGCGAAGGCCCAGGCCGCGCGGTTCTTGAAGTAGATCCCCATCGACAGCCCGGCCTCGAGCGCGCAGAACGAGCCGACGAAGACCATCGGGATCTCGCGGCCGCCGAACGCCGCCAGGGTGGCGGCTGACCAGCGGCCCTGCCCGTAGCCGTCGATCAGCCACAGGACGGCCGTCAGGACGCCGACCGCCGCGGCGATCACGTGCGACTGGCCGTTCGAGGCCATCTCCTCGAAGGCGCTGAGCTGCAGCCCGAAAACCGCACCAAAGATGCCGATCGCGAGCAGGCCGACCAGGAAGTCGCCCGCGATCAGGATCGAGATCGTGAGCACGAACATGGCGGCGAGCTGCGCGCCGGTGAACGCGACGCCGAGGATCCAGGCGAAGCGCTGGCGCAGGAAGATCCCGGCCGAGAACGCCAGCTCGAGCGCCACGAACACGAGCAGCGTCGACGTCGCGGGCTTGAAGCCGCCGAAAACCACGTACACCGCCACGCCCAGCCGCGCGGGCAGGAGGCCGCCGATCAGCCAGAGCACCGCGAGCACGCCGCCGGCGATCGCCGCCGCGACACGCGCCTGATATCCGCTCCGGGGCTGATCCACGAGATTCACCTTAGCATGTCCCACATCGACGCTGAGCGCCCACCGTGGTAAGCACTTTGGATGGTGAAACCGCTTCAAAAAGAGCTGTTCATCCTGGGCGCGAAGCGCACGGCGTTCGGCACCTACGGCGGCGCGGTCAAGCACCTGACCGGCACCGACCTCGCGGTCGAGGCGGCGAAGGCCGCGCTGGCGTCGGCCCAGGTCGCGCCGGAGGACATCGACCAGGTCGTGGTCGGCAACGTGCAGCAGACCAGCGCCGACTCGATCTACTGCGCGCGCCACGTCGGCCTGCGCAGCGGGGTGCCCGTCCCGGCGCCGGCGCTGACGCTGAACCGGCTGTGCGGCTCGGGCTTCCAGGCCGTGGTCAGCGCGGCCGAGCAGCTGCTCCTCGGCGACGCGGAGCTCGTCCTGTGCGGCGGCACCGAGTCGATGTCGCAGGCGCCGCACGTCATCCGCGGCGCGCGCTGGGGCCTGCCCTTCGGCAAGGCCGGCCAGCTCGGCGACACCCTGTGGGACGCCCTGACCGACACCTACGCCGGCCTGCCCATGGCGATGACGGCCGAGAACCTGGCCGACAAGTACCAGATCTCGCGTGAGGCCTGCGACGCCTACGCGCTGCGCTCGCAGCAGGCCTGGACCGCCGCCGACGCCGCCGGCCGCTTCACCGCCGAGATCGCGCCCATCACCCTGCCCGGCAAGAAAGGGGACGTGGTCTTCGCGAAGGACGAGCACCCGCGCCCGCAGTCCACGATGGAGGCGCTGGCCAAGCTGCCACCGGTGTTCAAGAAGGACGGCGTGGTCACGGCCGGCAACGCATCGGGGATCTGCGACGGCGCCGCCATGCTGGTGGTCGCGACCCGCGAGGCCACCGAGCGGCGCGGCCTGAAGCCGCTCGCGCGCATCGTACAGTGGGGGATCGCCGGCGTGGATCCCAAGATCATGGGGATCGGCCCGGTGCCCGCCATCAAGCAGGCCCTCGCGCGCGCCGGCCTCGGGCTCGGCGACATGGACCTCGTCGAGGTCAACGAGGCGTTCGCGGCGCAGTACCTCGCCGTCGAGCAGGAGCTCGGCCTGGCGCGCGACAAGAGCAACGTCGACGGCGGCGCGGTCGCGCTCGGCCACCCGCTCGGGGCGTCGGGCGCGCGCATCACGACCCACCTCGTGCACGAGCTCCGGCGCCGCGGCGCCCGCTACGGCGTCGGCTCGGCCTGCATCGGCGGCGGCCAGGGCATCGCCATCATCGTCGAGGCGCTGGCGTAGCCATGGCGCTCAAGCGCGACGTCTTCCTCGAGAAGAAGCCGTCCGAGCTGACGGAGGCCGACATCATCTACGACTGGAACTCGGTCGAGAAGGTCGCGCCGCTGACGCAGGCCAAGATCACGTTCATGGACGAGACCCTGCGCGACGGCATCCAGTCGCCGTCGGTGGTCGACCCCAAGATCGACGAGAAGCTCAAGATCCTGCACCTCATGAACGACGTCGGCATCGACCACACCGACATCGGCCTGCCGGGCGCCGGCAAGCGCGCGCAGGAGGACGTCGAGACGCTGGCGCGCGAGATCCTCGACTCCAAGCTGCGCATCAAGGCGTGCTGCGCCGCGCGCACGCACATCAACGACATCAAGCCGATCATCGAGATCTCGCAGAAGACGGGCCTCGAGATCGAGGTCATGGCCTTCATCGGCTCGTCGCCCATCCGCCTGTACGCCGAGGAGTGGAACCTCGAGCTCATGCTCAAGCGGATCGCCGAGGCGATGGACCTGGCGGTCTCGGCCAACCTGCCGGTCAGCCTGGTCACCGAGGACACCACGCGCTCGCGCCCCGAGGTGCTGGGCGCCATGTTCCGCTGCGCGATCGAGCACGGCGCGCACCGGCTCACGCTGTGCGACACGGTCGGCCACGCGACGCCCGACGGCATCCGCAACCTCATCAAGTTCACGCGCAACTTCATCAACTCGATGGGCGCCGAGGTCGGGATCGACTGGCACGGCCACAACGACCGCGGCTTCGGCGTCACCAACGCGATCCACGCCATCGAGTTCGGCGCCGACCGCGTGCACGGCACGATCCTCGGCATCGGCGAGCGCGTCGGCAACGCGTCGCTCGACCAGATCATGTTCAACCTGAAGCTCCTCAACGAGCTGCCCGACCGCGATCTGTCGAAGCTGATGCTGCTCTGCAACACGGTGTCGCGCGCGACCCGCGTGCCCATCCCCGTGAACTACCCGCTGGCGGGCGCCGACGCGTTCCGCACCGCGACCGGGGTGCACGCCGCCGCCATCATCAAGGCCGAGAAGCGCGGTGACGCGTTCCTGGCCGACCGCATCTACTCCGGCGTGCCCGCCGCGATCTTCGGCAAGGAGCAGGAGATCGAGATCGGGCACATGAGCGGAGAGTCCAACGTCGTCTACTGGCTGAAGAAGCGAGGCATCGAACCCGAGCCGGCGCTCGTGAAGCAACTCTTGGGGGTGGCCAAGAGCACCGACCACATCCTGACCGAGGACGAGATCCGGCAGGTCATCAAGGAGTTCAGAAGATGCCAGACAAGCTGAAGTTCAACGGGGTGAAGGTCTTCTCGGCAACCATGGCGCAGGAGCGCGACCACCTGGGCGAGAAGGTCACGGTCTGGCTGCGCGAGAACCCGCGCGCGCAGATCGTCGACACCATCGTGACGCAGTCGTCCGACCAGGCCTTCCACTGCCTGGCCATCACGCTGTTCTACTGGGAAGAGGGCAAGTAGGCCGCAGCGCTGGCCGCGGCGGCGCTGGCCGCGGCAGCGTTGGCCGAGGCGATCGCCCGCGCCTTGCGCGCCAGATCCTCGGTCTCACGCTCGTCCTGCTCGGCCTGGATGTTGTTCACCGCGGCCGCCATGCCTACAAAGGCCCACAGATAGCAGCCGAGGCTGACGTAGGAGAAGCGATCTCCGAACATGTTCGACACCGCTGATCCGATGACAAGGATGGCGGCGCCGAGGCCGACCCCCCTGGCAAAGCCGGTCTTGCCCTTCTGATACGCCTTCCAGCCGTTGCGGAAGGCGCCGCGGAAGAGCAGGAACACCAGCGTGAGACCGAGCAGCCCCATCTCGGCCAGGGTGCGGAAGAAGAAGTTGTGCGTGTCGAGCTTGATCCCGGTCTCCTCCTCGTGTTTCGGGATGTAGCACTGGTAGCCGACGCCGGTCGGATAGCGGATCGTGCCCGCCACCGCCGCCCACTTCCAGAAGTCGAGCCGGCTGGCCGCCGAGTCGTCCATGCCGCCGCTGGCGCGCCCCGACACCGCGCCGCCGACGAGCGTGGGCGCGACCGCCAGGAACAGGATGAACACGGCCATGATGGCCTTGGATTTTCGTGCGCCCAGGTAGCCGATCCCCGCGCAGATGGCGAGCCAGGCCCCGCGTGACAGCGAGAAGATGATGCCCCAGCCGAGGAACGCCAGGTTGAGCAGCAGATAGGCCCACCACCCGACGCCGCGCACGCACACCAGGACGCCGAGGATCATGAGCGCGACGTTGGCGTAGAACGCCGCCATCTCGTTGGAGCCGACCTGCGTGAACACGCCCTTCAGGTCCTTGAGCGCCCACGAGAAGGTGCTCGCCCCGGCCGCGCCGCCCGCCCCCTGGTCCTGGTAGTAGTGGACGGTGAGCGTCTTGTCGGACTTCGGGTTCCAGCCGTAGATCCGGATGGTCTTGTTGCCCGAATAGGCCGCGAAGACGACGTCGTTGCCGTCACTGTCGGTGACCGTGAGCTCGTGATCGTCGTCGATGAGCGGCGATTCCTCGATGCGGATGTGGGGCGCGAACGCGGCGCCGGTCAGCGAGCCGAGCTCATCGTCCTCGACCACCTCGTCGGCCTGCAGCTCCTCGGTCTTGGGGACCGTGGTCGAGTGGTACTGGTCGTAATAGACCTTGATGATGTACGGCATCGTCGACAGCATGATCACGAGCAGCCACTTGAGGTGCTTCTCGCTGCGGATGCAGTTGGCGACCAGGAAGAACATGAAGATGCCGGTCGCCTCGTCCTTCCAGTGGATGAAGCGCTCGTCCGAGATCGACAGCGGCGGCCCGACCGGCGACCACAGGACGCCGTAGTACAGCGCGACGAAGGTCAGGAGCAGGTACGCGCCCAGCCAGCGGTTGAGCTCGTTCTTGGCCACCATCGGCCGGCCCTCGCGCGCGGTCGACAGCTTCCAGCCGATGAGCAGGAGCAGCGTGATGACGTTCTGGAAGTTGATGCCGCCGCTGAACTTCGGCATCGCGTCGGTCCACAGCTGGATCGGCAGCACGACGACCGCCACCGAGATGAGGACCAGCATGATCATGACGGCGTGATCTTACACGTTTCAGGGCCGCGGGAGCTCGTGCCGCACGTCCTCGGGGAGGGCATGGGGCTTCGGCTGCATGGGCTCCTTGAGCGACCCGGTGGTCGACCGCCGCGCCAGGATGACGATCAGGAGCAGCAGGATCAGCATCACCAGGGAGACGGTCGCGATGGGCAGGCGGCCGGTCAGCGACTTCTTGCCGAAAAATCGGCCCATCGAGCGCCGTTCGATGGTCCGCTCGACGCGCGCGGTGAACTCCTTCTGGTCGGGCGGGCGCGGCGCGCGCGACACCGACGACGTCTTCAGGGCCTTCATGGTGTCGTCGAACCGGGTCTGCTCGACGCGGCAGCTGTCGCACCCGGCCAGGTGCGCGGTCAGGGCGGCGGCGCGGTCGGGCGGCAGCGTGCCGTCGTAGCGGTCGCTGAACAGCTCCTGCGCCTGGTCATGCGTCAGCTCGCCGGGGTCACTTGACATGTTTCTCCAGCTTTTCCTTGAGCGCCATGCGCGCGCGGTGCAGGCGCGACTTCACGGTGCCCTCGTTGAGCCCGGTGACCTCGCAGATCTCCTCGTACGAGAGGTCCTGCATGTCCCGGAGGATGATGAGCAGCTTGTGGTCGTCCTCGAGCTCGGCGATCGCATCCTGTACGATCTTGTCCAGCTGTTGCCCTTCGAGCAACCGGTCGGGGCCGGGGATGCGCGCCGCCACCGCCACGCCGCCGCCCGCCTCGGGATCGCCGTCACCCGCCGGGTCGAGCGCGTCGGTCTTCTGATAGTTGCGGCGGGACAGGTACTTGAGGCGGTTCTTGCAGGTGTTGGCGGCGATCCGGTACAGCCAGGTCGACAGCTTGGCGTCGCCGCGGAACTGGTCGATCGACTTGAAGACCTGGATGAAGACCTCCTGCAGGAGGTCCTCGGCCTCGTTGGGATTGCCGATCATGCGCGCCAGCAGCGAGTACACCTTGCCCTGGTGTTCCTCGACCATCTGGCGGAACGCCTTCTCGTCGCGCTCCTGGAGGCGCTTGATGAGGAGACGTTCGTTCACCCCGCGAACATACTACGGGGCGGCGGGCTTATTCGGTCGCGGATTGCGGCTGGGTGGTGTCGGGCAGGAAGAACTTGAGGCCGATGATGCCGACCGTCTCGCTGCCGCCCTTGACCTCCTGGCGGATGGCGAGGTCGATGCCCACGCGCGGCGACAGGTAGCCGAGGCCGCCGGTCACGAAGGTCTGCCGGTCCCGGCTGTCGTAGATCACGCCGGCGCGCACCGGGTACAGGCCGGCCAGCACGAGCTCGGTGCCGGCGCTGGCGCGCACCGAGTTGCCCTTGCCGCCGTCGCCGGCGTCGGTCTTCGAGGTCATGTCGACCACCGCGTCGGCCGCCAGCATCGCGGCGTTGCTCAGGCCGAACGCCAGGCCGCCGCCCAGCGCGCGCGGATACTGCTGGTCGTGGTGGATGAGGTTGTAGCCGACCAGGCCGAGCGTGAACGTGGGCGTCAAGCCGATCAGGGCGCCGACGTCCATGTTGAAGCGGCTGTGCGAGCTGATCGAGGTCTGCTTGGTCTGCATCGGATCGTCGAGCGTGAGGTCGTAGCTCGTGTACTTGGGGGTGAGGCCCAGGACGAAGCGGTCGCTGATCGGGAACGAGGTCGCGGCGCCGAACTCGTGGCGCTTGCGGTCGGCGGTGCCGCTGTGGCTGGTGGCGCCGTCCATGATCGTGATGTCGTTCGACGAGCTGAGGAGGTTGTAGTAGAGCGCCATGCCGACCCGGGTGGTGGAGTCGGCGACGCTGGCGCTCAGCACGCTGGCGCTCGCGGCCGGGCTGTAGCCGTAGCTGCCCTCGACCGAGTAGTTGTGGACCAGCGCCAGGCCGGCCGGGTTCATGGGCGCGGCCGAGCCGGTGGCGGCGCCGCGCAGCGATTCACCCATGCCGAGGGCGCGCGGGGTGAAGGCGTCGTCGAGCGCGTTGTCGGCGCGGGCGACCGCTCCGGCAGCCAGCGAGGCCGACAGCGGAATGAGCCAGCGGAGCGTGCGGAGCAGCCTGCTATGCGCCTTCATCTCGACTCCTGATTCAACCGGCCCGATAGTAGTCATGGCGCGGCGAGTGTCCAAGAAAACGGTCAAATCGACCTGCGATTCCAGCATCTACGTGACAAATTGGCAACCCGACCGCCGTCACTTTCGTGTGTGCTCTCGCCACCTTGTCACCCGCGCGCCCCCTTGTTCCTGCAACCGGAAGGCGTAGTCTCACCCGAAGTGCGAAATCCGAGCCACCTGAGAGCGTTCGCGACCCGCGATTGGTCTTCGATCGCGCGCGCCAAGGACCGCGCGTGGATGGCTCACAAGCGACGGCACGGCGTGGTGGGCTCCATGCGCCTCGCCGACCAGCTGTGGCAACAGATCGTGGCGCAGCACGGTCCGGCCTGGAATGCCGAGCGTCGGGCCGATCGCGAGACCCACCAGCGCGTCAGCGAGGCGTTGCAGCGTGTCCAAGAAAAAAACCGCCGCCGCTGAGCTCCTGGCGTCGTTCGCCAAGGTCGCCTCGCGCCTGGGTCTGCGCTGGTACGTTTTCGGCGCCCAGGCGGTGATCGCGTACGGCCGGCCCCGCGCGACCGGCGACGTCGACGTCACCATCGACCCGCCGGCCCGTGGGCTCGAGGTCCTCCTCGCCGAGCTGCGACGGGCCGGTTTCGAGCCCGCCGATCCCGAGCTCCGGACCATCGTCCGGGAGGCCCGCATGCTGCCGCTCCGCCATCGCGCGACCGGCATGGGATTCGACGTCGTGCTGGCGGGGCCCGGGCTCGAACAGGAGTTCCTGCGGCGGTCACGCCGGCTCGACCTCGGCGGGCTCCGCGTTCCCGTCATCAGCGTCGAGGATCTCCTCGTGACCAAGATCCTCGCCGGGAGGCCCAAGGACCTCGACGACGCCCGCGGCATCCTGCGCGTGCATCAGGATCGGGCCGACCTGGCGCGCGTGCGCGGCCTGTTGCGGGAGCTGGACGCCGCGCTCGACCGCAGCGATCTCCTGCCTGGCTTCGAGGCCATGCTCCAGAAGCCGGCGGCGGCACCGGCGCGCAAGCCAGCAGCGAAACCCGGCCGGCGGGCGGTCAAGCCGCGCAAGGCGGGCCGCTGAGTGTCGGACCGGTCTGCTAGGATTCACGCCATGTCTCCGCCTCGCGTCTCGCTCCGGCATGTCGCGCTCAACATCGTCGATCTCGCGGCGGCCGAGCGGTTCTATGTCGACGTGCTCGGCTTCCAGGTCGAGTGGCGCCCGGATCCCGACAACGTCTACCTGACCTCGGCGGGCGACAACCTGGCCCTGCACCGGGTCGCCGCCGACAAGCTGGGCAGCGGCGCGGGCCGGCTCGATCACATCGGGCTCATGGTCGCGCGCGCCGAGGACGTCGACACCTGGGCCGCGTGGCTGCGCGGGCACGGCGTCGCGCTGGCGGCCGAGCCGAAGACGCACCGCGACGGGGCGCGCTCGCTCTACACCCACGCGCCCGACGGCACCCTGGTGCAGATCATCCACCATCCGCCGATCCGGCTGGAGTAGCCTCGCGGCGTGGTGGAGCGGGCCGCGGACGGCGACGCGAAAGAGACGGCGGCGCTGGAAGGCACGCTGGAGCGCATCGTCTACACGAACGCCGATTCCAAGTGGACGGTGGCGCGCCTGCGCGTCGAGGGCCAGAGCGAGCTCGCGACCATCGTCGGCAACCTGGTCGAGGTGCCGCCCGGCGCGGCGCTGCGCCTGCGCGGCTCGTGGGTCAAGGACCCCAAGTACGGCGAACAGTTCCGCGTCCGCACCTACGTCACGCTGACGCCGTCCACGCTCGAGGGGATCGAGCGCTACCTCGGCTCGGGGCTCGTGCCCGGCGTCGGGCCGGTGCTCGCCAAGCGCATCGTCGAGACCTTCGGGGCGCACACGCTCGAGGTGATCGAGAAGCACCCCGAGCGGCTCTCGGAGGTCAGCGGCCTCGGCAAGCGCAAGGCCGAGACGCTGCGCGCCGCCTGGCGCGAGCAGCAGGCGGTGGCCGATGTGATGCTGTTCCTGCAGGGCTGCGGCGTGTCGCCCGCGTTCGCGTCGCGGATCTACAAGCGCTACGGCGACAAGGCGATCGAGCTGGTGCGCGAGGATCCGTACCGGCTGGCGCTCGAGATCTGGGGGATCGGGTTCAAGAGCGCCGACGCCATCGCCGAACGGCTGGGGGTCGCGCGCGACTCGCCGCGGCGGGCGCAGGCCGGCATCCTGCACCTCGTGCACACGCTCGGGGAGGAGGGCCACGTCTTCTACCCGCGCAGCGAGCTCGTCGATCAGGCCTCGCAGGTGCTGGGCATCGACATCGTCATCCTGCGCGACGCCGTGGCGGCGCTGGTCGAGGCCGGCCACGTCATCCTGTCGGAGGTCCAGGGCCAGGGTCCGTGCGTGTACTCGGTCGAGCTCTACAAGGCCGAGACCCACACCGCCCTGCGCCTGGCCACGCTGGCCACCACCGACGCCGTGCCGCTCGGCTTCCCGGTCGACGAGGCGATCGCCCGCTTCGAGCGCGAGAGCGTGCTCGAGCTCGCGCCCAGCCAGCGCCAGGCGGTGCGCTCGGCCGTGACGCGCAAGCTGGCCGTGATCACCGGCGGCCCCGGCGTCGGCAAGACCACCGTGGTGCGCGCCGTGCTCGAGATCATGCTGCGCGCGGGCCGCCTGGTGTCCCTGGCCGCGCCCACCGGCCGGGCCGCCAAGCGCATGTCGGAGGCCACCGGCCGCGGCGCCCTGACCCTGCACCGCCTGCTCGAGTGGTCGCCGCGCACCGCCAGCTTCGTGCGCGGGCAGCACCATCCGCTCGACGCCGACGTGGTCATCGTCGATGAGGCCTCGATGATCGACCTCGCGCTGGCCGATCACCTGGTCGCCGCCTTGAAGCCGCGCGCGCACCTCATCCTGGTGGGCGACATCGACCAGCTGCCCGCGGTCGGGCCGGGCTCGGTGCTGGCCGACGTGATCGCCTCCAAGCAGGCCGCGGTCGCGCGCCTGACCGAGATCTTCCGCCAGGCCGCGCAGAGCCAGATCGTCACCAACGCGCACAAGGTCAACAGCGGCGAGTTCCCGTCGGACCAGGGCGGCGACTTCTTCTTCATCGCCCGCGAGACGCCCGAGGATGCGTTGGCCACCATCGAGGAGGTCGTGGTCGAGCGCATCCCGCGCCGCTTCAAGCTCGACCCGTTCGACCAGGTCCAGGTGCTGGCGCCCATGCACCGCGGCGTGGTCGGGGCCGCCAACCTGAACGACGTCCTGCAGAAGCGCCTCAACCCGCGCGGCGTCGAGGTGCAGCGCGGCGCCCGGACCTTCCGGGTCGGCGACAAGATCATGCAGGTGCGCAACAACTACGACCGCGACGTCTTCAATGGTGACGTGGGTCGCATCGTCGACATCAAGCTCGACGACGAGGGCGACGAGCTCCTGTGCGAGTTCGACGGCCGGCGCGTGGTCTACGAGGCGCGCGACCTCGACGAGCTGGCGCACGCCTATGCCATCAGCATCCACAAGGCCCAGGGCTCGGAGTACCCGGCGGTCGTGGTGCCGATCTTCACCCAGCATTACATGATGCTGCAGCGCAGCCTGCTCTACACCGCCATCACGCGCGGCAAGCAGCTGGTGGTGCTGATCGGCCAGGCGCGCGCCATCGAGACCGCGGTCCGCACCCAGCCGCAGAAGGTCCGCATGACCGCCCTGGCCCAGCGGCTGATGGAGGCCGTCGAGCGCTCCCAAGTCGCGCCCGCGCCGGGTGTCTAACCCGAGGGATTGCGCGAGCCTTGACAAAAGGGAGTGCCGTCGAAAGGATGCGGGTATGCGGACGATGAAGTGGGGATTCGTGCTGGCCCTCGGGGTCGGCGCTTGCGGCGGTGGGGCGGCCCAGATCCCGCCCGACTCGAAGAGCGGCACCGACATGGCGTGGACGGCCGCGGCGCCGTTCGAGATCGACTCCGATCTGCTCGAGGGCGAGACCGGCGACACCGTCAGCTATGCGGGCGGCGATCGCACCGACTGGAAACGGTTCGCGATTTCCAAGCCCGGCGATCTCACGGTCACGCTCAAGGTCCGGCCGTCGGCGCCCGGTCTCGACGTCCAGATGAAGCTCCTCGACAGCTATTACAACGTGCTCGGCACCGGGACCGGCGAGCGCGGCAAGACCAAGAAGGTCGTGGTCAAGGGCACCGACGCCGGCAAGTACTACGTCGTCGTCTACGCGCCCGACGTCAAGGACGCCGGCGCCTACACCCTGAAGGTCAAGCTGAAGCCGGTCGCGCCCGTGATCGCCGCCGACCCGACCAAGCCCAAGCAGGACGACGTGCCGCTGCCGCTCAAGATCGCGGCCATCCCCGAGGCGGACACCAGCGGCCCGGTCCGCAAGCCCTCGGGCGGCGGCAAGAAGCACGTCGTCGTGGTCGCCAAGCCCGACAAGCCCGACAAGCCCGACAAGCCTGACAAGCCCGAGAAGCCGGTGCCGGCGACCGACTCGGTGCGCGCGCGCATCAACGACATGCGCTCGGGCGGCATGGGCACGGTGCTCATCCTCGGCAAGGGCGAGAGCTCGAACCTGTCGGTCGGCCTCAAGGGCACGATCTACCTGAAGAGCGGCAAGAGCGCGGGCAGCGCCACCATCAAGAGCGTGACCGACGGCTCGGCCACCGCCGAGACCACGATGTCGCTCGACCAGCTGGCCGATGCCCAGGGCGTCTCGTTCCACGTCGCGCCCAAGAAGGAAGGCGACGGCGGCGGGGGCGGCGACCAGTAACAGCGTCATGAGCGAGCTCGCGACCTTCGTCCCCTGCCCGCGCTGCGGCAAGGCCGACGCCACACGGGTCGGCTTCTCGTGGTGGGGCGGCTATCTCGGGCCCAAGCTCCTCACCCACGTGCGCTGCCCGCACTGCCAGACCGCCTACAACGGCAAGACCGGCAAGTCGAACGACACCGGGATCGCGATCTACACGGTGATCGGCCTCGCCCTGGCCGCGCTCATCTTCTACCTGATCGTCGCGGCGCGGCACTGATGGGCCTGCGTGCGGCCGCGCTGCTCGGCTGTCTCGCGTGCATCGCGTGCGGCGGCTCGAACGACGCCGGCTCGGACGCCGGGGTGTGCCTGGCGCCGACCGGCCCGACGGTGGCCGTCAGCTGCCCGATGGGCGGCGCGGCCGAGACGCCGATGGGCGGCGTGCTGCCGTCCGGCACCTACGACGTCGATCAGTACATCCTGTGGTCGTCGAGCTGCGGCGCGGCGCGCACCGCGGGCGGCACCCTGGTGGTCACGGGCAGCGGCGCGACCCTCGACCTGCGCGTCAGCACGCTGGCGTCGCCCGACCTCTACGTGTGCCAGGGCCTGAGCTACCACCCGGCCGGCGTGATGCTCGATCCCTCCACCGGCTACACCTGGGACGGCCAGGGGCTCACGATCTACGAGGCGGCCGGGGCTGCCTGGCAGCGCACCAGCCACTGGCACCTGCGCCTGACGCGCTGACGTCGGCCCGCGCTACGCCTTGCCGGCGAGCAGGGCTTCCGCGATCTTCTTGACGTCGCCCGCCTCGGCCTTGCCCTTGTGCTCCTTCATGACCTCGCCCACGACGCGGCCGGCCTGCTTGGGGTCGTTCGCGCCCAGCTTGGCGATGGCGGCGGTCACGGCGGCCTTGAGCTCGTCCTCGGACAGGCCCTTGGGCAGGAACTTGTCGCAGAACGCCATCTCCCAGGTCAGCTCCTCGACCTGCTCCTTGGCCTTGTCGCTGCCGCCCGTGAACTCGGCGGCCGCCTTCTGCAGCTGCTTCTTGTAGGCGCTGATGACCTCCATGACGAGGGCGTCGTCGACCTCGCCGGTGAAGCCCTTGGCGGTGCGCCGCTCCATGACCTTGGTCTTCAGCATGCGGACGACGTTGCTGGTGCGGGCGTCCTTGGCGCGCATCGCGTCTTTCAACATGTCATTCAGCTGTTGCTCGAGAGGCATGGGCGCAAGGTACCATCCAAGCCCGGAAGACGCACGTGCCCGCCACCCTCCTCCTCGTGCTGCTGGCCCTGACCGCGATCGTCGCGCTGGTCAGCACGGTGTCCGCCGTGCGCGCCGCGCGCGAGCTGCGCAAGCTCAAGGTGGGCCGGGCCGACACCACGGCCGAGCTGGCGACCGCCCAGCGCGGGCTGGCCGACGAGCGTGGCCGCCTGGGCGCGGTGCTCGACGGCATGGTCGAGGCGGTCGTGGTGACCGGTCCCGATGGACGGATCGCGCTGTGCAACGACGCCTTCCGCGAGCTGGCCGAGGGCGAGATCGTGGGCAAGCTGCCGCTCGAGGCGCTGCGCTCGGCCGACTTCGATCAGGCGCTGCGCGATGCCGCGGCGGGCGACGGCGCGGTCGCGCGTGAGGTCTACCTGTCGCACGGCGGCCGGACCTTCGTGGCCCACGCCGCGCCGGTGCCGCGCCGGGCCGGGCAGAGCGCGGGCGCCGTGTGTCTCCTCCACGACATCACCGAGCTGCGCCGCCTGGAGAAGGTCCGCCGCGACTTCGTGGCCAACGTCTCGCACGAGCTGCGCACGCCGGTGACCGCCCTGCGCGGGTACGCCGAGACCCTGCTCGACGGCGCCCTCGAGAACCCGGCCAACGCGCGCCGCTTCGTCGAGATCATCCACCGCCACGCCGAGCGGCTGACCCGCCTGGTGTCCGACCTCCTGACCCTGTCGGCCGCCGAGGCGCCGCGCACCGCGGTGCCGACCGAGCCGGTCCCCCTGGCGCCCATCATCGCCAGCACGCTCAAGCTGCTCGCGCCGCAGCTCACCGCGCGCAAGCTCAAGGTCGAGAACCTGGTGACCGATCAGCAGGGGCTCGGCGATCCCGACTGGGTCGAGCAGGTCATCATCAACCTCTGCGAGAACGCCGCCAAGTACACGCCCGAGGGCGGCACCATCCGGATCTCGGCCGACTCCGCCGGCGCGCGCACCCGGCTGATCGTCTTCAACACCGGCCCCGGGATCGAGGTCCACCACATGACCCGGGTGTTCGAGCGCTTCTACCGGATCGACGCCGGGCGCTCGCGCACCGAGGGCGGCACCGGGCTCGGACTTTCCATCGTCAAGCACCTGGTCGAGGCCATGAACGGCGAGGTCGGGGTCTCCAGCGAGCCCGGCAAGGGGGTCCGGTTCTGGTTCGATCTGGCCGCCCCCCCGGCGCCGGCACCCTCCCCGGCTGTGGCCGAATCGCCCGAGAATCCCCAGCCTTCCAAATCTTGACCGCCGCGTTTCCGGGCTGTCACCCAGTTGTCACCGAAGCCGACTACTTCTGACGCCGGAGGTGCTGATGCGTCACGGAGTGAAGCTGGTCGGTTGCGCCCTGGTCCTGTTCGCGGTGGTCGGCGCTGGTTGCAAGAAGAAGAAGGACGGCGGCGATGCCAAGGGCGGCGATCCGGCCACGGCCGGCGGCAGCAGTGGTGGCGGCGGCGGCACGGTGATGCTGGCCGGCTCGACTTCGGTCGGCCCCCTGGCGCAGAAGCTGGGCGAGGCCTTCAAGGGCGGCACCATCGAGGTCCAGGCCGGCGGCTCGACCGCGGGCATCAAGGCCGCTCACGAGGGCAACGCCGACATCGGCATGGCCTCGCGCGAGCTGACCGACGAGGAGAAGAAGGACCTGGTCCTGACCGAGATCGCCAAGGACGGCATCGCGGTGGTCGTGCACCCCTCGAACGCGGTGGCCGACCTCAAGGTCGAGCAGGTCCGCGACATCTACGAGGGCAAGATCACGAACTGGAAGGACGTCGGCGGCCCCGACAAGTCCATCACCGTGGTGACCCGCGAGCAGGGCTCGGGCACGCGCGGCGCCTTCGAGGAGATGGTCATGGGCAAGGGCGTCAAGATCGAGGACGCGGCCCTGGTCCAGCCCAGCACGGGCGGCGTGCGCAAGACCGTGGCCGGCGACGAGAGCGCGATCGGGTTCATCTCGATTGGCCTGCTCACCAACGAGGTCAAGCCGGTCAAGCTGAACGGCGTGGAGGCCACCTCGGCCAACGTGTCGAACGGCACCTACCCCGTCAAGCGCCCGTTCCTGTTCCTGACCAAGGGCGAGCCCAAGGGCGCCGCGAAGGCGTTCATCGACTTCGTGCTGTCGCCCGAAGGCCAGGACATCGCCAAGAAGGACGGCGTCGTCCCCGTCAAGTGAGGTAACCTCTCTCCGCCCCGATGCGCGACCGGATCATCGAGAAGCTGCTGCTCGTGGCCGCCCTGTCGGCCATCGGCGTCCTCGCGCTCATCACCATCTTCATCTTCCAGAAGGGCCTCCCGGTCCTGATCGACCGCGGCCCCTGGGAGTTCCTCTCCAGCAAGACCTGGTCGCCCGATCAGGCGCCCGTGCACTTCGGCCTCCTGACCTTCCTGGTCGGGTCGGCCATGGTCACCGCGGGCGCGCTCGTGATCGGGGTGCCGCTCGCGCTGGCCTGCGCCATCGTGCTGGCCGAGATCGCGCCGGTGCGGGTGCGCACCCTGCTCAAGCCCACCATCGAGCTCCTGGCCGGCATCCCCTCGGTCGTCTACGGGTTCATCGGCATGGAGATCCTGGTGCCGTGGCTGCGCCATCAGGCCTGGCTCGGACACGCCGGGTTCTCGGGCCTGGCGGCGGCCATCGTGCTCGGCATCATGATCCTGCCGACCATCATCGGGATCTCCATCGATGCCATCGAGGCGGTGCCGCGCAGCTACCGCGAGGGCTCGCGCGCGCTGGGCGCGACCGAGTGGCAGACCATCACCGGCGTCGTGCTGCCGGCGGCGCGCTCGGGCCTGGTGGCCGCGATCATCCTCGGGATCGGCCGCGCGGTCGGTGAGACCATGGCGGTCATCATGGTGGCCGGCAACAGCCTGGCCATGCCGCACTCGATCCTGAAGCCCGTCCGCACCCTGACCGCCAACATCGTCATGGAGATGCCCGACGCCAAGGAGCAGCACCAGCAGGCGCTGTTCGCGACCGCGATCGTGCTCTTCATCGTCATCATGATCCTGAACTACCTGGCCGGCCTGGCGCGCCGGCAGGTCAAGAAGAAGATCCGCAAGGGCGCGGCGGAGGCGGGGGTCTGATGCTGGGGCTGCCCAGGCTGGTCCACCCGCGCAACGCGCAGAAGATCGCGAGCGCCGTGCTGTACGCGTTCACCGCGTTCACCGTCATCATCCTCGTCTACATCGTCTACTTCGTCCTGCGCCGCGGCATCGGCGAGCTGACCTGGAGCTTCCTGACCACGCGCCCGCGCGGCGGGGGCGGCGGCGGGATCTCGTCCACCATCATCGCGACGCTGTACCTGACCGCGCTCGGCGTCTTCATCGCGACGCCGCTCGGCCTGGGCGCGGCGATCTACCTGGCCGAGTACACGCGCGAAGGCACGCTGACCAAGATCATCCGCTTCGGCGCCGAGTGTCTGGCCGGCGTGCCGTCGATCATCTTCGGGCTGTTCGGCTTCGCCTTCTTCAACACCTACCTCGGCTTCCGCTACTCGCTGATCTCGGGCGGGCTGACGCTGGCCATCATGATCCTCCCGACCATCATCCGCACCAGCGAGGAGGCCCTGCGCGCGGTGCCGCGCAGCCACCGCGAGGTCGCCCTGTCGCTCGGCGCCTCCAAGTGGCAGTCGATCGTGCGCGTGGTCCTGCCCTCGGCCATGCCGGGGATCTTGACCGGCGTCATCCTCAGCGTGGGCCGCTCGGTCAGCGAGACCGCCGCCCTGCTGTTCACGTCGGGGATCGCGCTCAACACGCCCACGAGCCTGTTCCAGTCGGCGCGCACCATGTCGATCCACTTCTACCTGCTCGTGACCGAGGGCGAGACCTCGGCGCTGCCCAAGGCCTACGGCACCGCCGCCGTCCTCGTGCTCACGATCCTCACGATCAACATCGCCGCCTATGCCCTCATGAACCGCTTCATGCGAAAGTTCCGCTAGATGTCCGGGGACAGCGGCACCTACGCCCTCACCAAGATCTCGGCCAAGAGCGTCTGGATCAGCTACGGCGGCAAGGTCGCGCTGCGCGACGCCTCGCTCGAGATCCGCACCAACACCATCCACGGGCTGATCGGGCCGGCCGGCAGCGGCAAGACCTCGTTCCTGCGCTCGATCAACCTCATGAGCATCGAGCTCGACGGCGCCCGCGTCGAGGGCTCGATCACGATGGACGAGGAGGAGATCCTCCACAAGAAGGGCGCCGACAACCTGGCCAAGCTCCGGCGCAAGGTCGGGATCGTGTTCGCGACGCCCCAGCCGCTGCCGCGCTCGATCTACGAGAACATCGTGTTCGGGCCGCGCATCGCGGGGATCAAGAAGAAGGCCGAGCTCGACCAGCTGGTCGAGGAGTCGCTGCGCTCCGCCCAGCTGTGGGACGAGGTCAAGGACCGCCTGAACCTCATGGGCACGGCGCTCTCGGGCGGCCAGCAGCAGCGCCTGTGTCTGGCGCGCACGCTGGCGCTCAAGCCGGAGGTCGTGCTGCTCGACGAGCCGTGCTCGGGCCTGGATCCCATCTCGACCTACAAGATCGAGGAGTCGATGCAGGAGCTCAAGGCGAACATCACCTTCGTGCTCGTCACCAACAACACCAAGCAGGCCGCGCGCGTCGCCGATCGCACCGCGTTCTTCCTCATGGGCGAGGTGGTCGAGGACGGGCCGACCTCGAAGATCTTCACGCGCCCGAACGACCAGCGCACGGGCGACTACATCGAGGGCCGCTTCGGATGACACGGGCGGTCTGCGAGTCGTTGCGATGAGCGACCCCGCCGAGGCCCCCGCCGCCCCGCCGCGGGTCGAGGTGCGCGACTTCAACCTCTTCTACGGCACCTTTCAGGCCCTGAAGAAGGTCTCGATGCCGATCGGCAACCGGCGCATCACGGCGCTCATCGGCCCGTCGGGCTGCGGCAAGTCGACGCTCCTGCGCTCGATGAACCGCATGAACGATCTCATCGCGGGCGTGTCGACCCAGGGCGAGATCCGGGTCGACGACGTCAACATCTACAAGCCGGGCACCGACGTCGAGCTCCTGCGCAAGCGGGTCGGCATGGTGTTCCAGCGGCCCAACCCGTTTCCGCTCTCGGTCTACGACAACGTGGCCTACGGCCCGCGCGTCCACGGCGTGCGCAAGCGGGCCGAGCTCGACGCGCTGGTGGAGAAGAGCCTGCGCTCGGTCGACCTGTGGGACGCGCTCAAGGACGGCCTCGAGCACACGGCGCTCGACCTGTCGGGCGAGCAGCAGCAACGCCTGTGCATCGCCCGCCTGGTGGCCGTCGGGCCCGAGGTGCTGCTCATGGACGAGCCGTGCTCGGCGCTCGACCCGGTCGCGACCATGAAGGTCGAGGAGCTGATGCGTCAGCTCGTCGAGCAGTACACCATCATCATCGTGACGCACAACATGCAGCAGGCGGCGCGCGTCTCGCAAGACACCGGATTCATGCTGCTCGGCGACCTGGTGGAGTTCGGTCCGACGGACCAGATCTTCACCCGTCCCGGGGACAAGCGCACAGAAGATTACATCTCGGGCCGGTACGGGTGAGCGCCAGCGGGGGTAATATGTTGCGTACGGCGACGGGCGGGGCAAGATGAGGGACCCTCAGTGAACGATCATATTTTCAAGCAATTCGACCGCGAGCTGAAGATGCTCAAGGACAAGCTGCTCTTGATGGCCGCCAAGGTCGAGGAGCGGCTCGCGGACTCGGTGCGCTCGCTCGTGATGCGCGACCAGGATCTCGCCAAGCGGACCACCGAATCGGACCGCGACATCAACCGGCTCGAGATGGAGATCGACGAGCTGTGCGTGAAGATCGTCGCGCTGCGCCAGCCGGCGGCCCGCGACCTCCGCTTCATCACGACCGCGCTCAAGATCGTGACCGACCTCGAGCGCTGCGGTGACCTGGCCGTCAACATCGCCGAGCGCGCCGTCGAGCTCAACTCCGACGAGCAGCTCAAGCCCTACATCGACCTGCCCAAGCTCAGCGAGTCGACGCAGTCGATGCTGAAGGACGCCCTCGACGCGTTCGTGAACGGCGACGCCGACAAGGCCACCGCCGTGCTCGAGCGCGACCACCACGTCGACGAGCTGTTCGTGCAGATCTTTCGCGAGCTCATCACCTACATGATGCAGGACCCGCGGACCATCCAGCGCGCGATCGGCCTCATCTTCGTGGCCAAGCACCTCGAACGGGTCGCCGACCACGCGACCAACATCGCCGAGCAGGCGATCTACCTTGCGAAGGGCAAGGACGTGCGTCACGTTCACACCACGTAGCTAGCCTGCACGTGACGTCGATGATCAAGAGAGTGCCGTCATCCGTTCGGGTGCTGCTGGTTGCGTTCGCGGCCGTGGTGATCAGCTTCGTGGGCTCGACGTTCATCGCCGAGCGCGCCACGTTCGGGATCCACGACAGCGCGCGCGCCATCGCCAGCAACGCCGCCCCGAGCTCGGCCCACCTCGGCGCCATGCGCACCGAGCTCCGGCACATGGAGGTCCTGCTCGACGACCTCGTCGACCGGGCGATGGCAGGGGATCGGTCGATCGACCCGTCCGCCGTCAACACGGCGCGGCACGTGCTGGACCTGCAGAACCGCCTCTACCAGCAGCTGCCGACCTATTCGGGCGAGAGCACGCTGCAGACCGACGTCGACGACCGCGCCCAGGCGCTGAACGACGCGGTCGCGCAGACGCTGGCGGCGGTGACGCACAAGACGCCCGCCGACGCGCTCGAGCTGCTCGAGCACACCGTGAAGCCGCGCGCGGATCAGCTCGATCAGTCGATCATGCACCTCAGCGACTTCAACGTGCGCCAGGCGGCCGTCGCGGCGAACAAGATCGATCGCCTGACCGACCAGTCGCTGTGGACCGCGCTGGCGCTGGACGCGGTCAGCGTGGCGCTCACGATCATCGCCGCCGTGCTGGCCATCCGCGCGGTGCGCCGCTACCAGGCCTTGGTCGAGGAGCGCGCGCAGGAGCTCGAGCAGTTCGCGGCCCGGGTCGCGCACGACGTCATGAGCCCGCTGTCGGTGATCGGGCTCGCGCTCGACTACGTCAAGCTGACGTCCACCGTGGACACGCGCACCAGGTCGGCGCTGGATCGGGCGCGACGGTCACTGGATCGGGCGCGCATGATGAGCGACGGCCTGCTCGGCTTCGCGCGCGCCGGGGCGCGGCCCGAGGCCGGCAAGACGGCCGAGCTCGATCACGTCATCCACGGCGTGGTCGAGGAGCTGCAGGACGCCGCCGCCGAGAACGGGGTCGAGCTGACGGCCGCCGACGTGCCGCCCGGCGCCGTGCGGTGCAGCGAGGGGCTCCTCAGCAGCCTGGTCTCGAACCTCGTGCGCAACGCCATCAAGTACATCGGCAGCGGTCCGCTCCGGCGGGTCGAGGTCAAGGTGATGCTCACGGCCGAGACGGCGCGGGTCGCGGTCTCGGACACCGGCCCCGGCCTGGGACCGGGCGTCGGCCTGGAGATCTTCGAGCCCTACGTACAGGCGCCGGCGACCGCGTTGCGCCCCTCCCAGGGTGGGATCGGCCTCGGCCTGGCGACCGTCAAGCGGGTGGCCGAGGCTCACGGCGGCAGCGTGGGCGTCAAGAGCAGCGATCACGGCTGCGTGTTCTGGTTCGACCTGCCGCGCGCGCCCAGCACCCCCAAGCCGGCCGCGCCGAAAATGGAAAGGCCGGAAGCACAGCTCCCGGCCTGACCTGCGAAAGGGGTGGGTCGGCTACTGGCCGACGATGTCGCCCTTGAGCCCGCCCAGCGCGCCCAGGAGCTCGCCCTGCTCCTTCTCGCCGACCTTGAACTTGTCGAGCGACTTCTTGAGATCGCCGACCAGCGCGTTGAACTCGTCCTCGGTGATCTTCATGCCGGCGTGCGCGGCCTTCATGTCCTTGCCCTCGTACTTGCAGCCGCCGCCGGTCGCGGCGCAGACCTGCTGCTCGAGCATCTGCTTGAGGTGGGGGATGTCGGCGCTGGCGAAGCGGCCGTTGATCGCGGTGTCGGCCGCGACGTTGCCCACGAAGTCTTCGACCACCGCGTGAACGGCATCCTTGCCGCCGAGGCGATCGTAGAGGCTCTTCTCGCCGCCGGCGCCGCCCTTGTCGGTCACGGGCGCCGTGGTCGAACCGGTCTTGGCCTTCGAGCCACCGCCGCAGGCCGCCAGTCCGAGGACGGCCACCAGGACAATCTTGGACACGTTTCGCATGCTCTCTCCTTGTAAGTCATTGAAACTGTTGAATGACGAGCTTGGGGTACCGTACCTAACGTCTGTGACGCCCAGCACTTACACGCCGGTAGGTACGAAGCAAGTGGCGATCCGGATGATCGGAATCAGGGCGCGATGTGGAGATAGTCGATCTTCAGGCGGTAGGGCACGCGGTCGTCGGCGTGCTTGCTGGTGACGCGCAGGAAGTACTTCACCTCGCCGGCCGAGGGCAGGAAGACGGCCTCGTTGCCGCTCGTGAAGCTCGAGGTGTCCGAGCGAGTCACCAGCGAGCCGTCCGGGCCGAGCAGGTCGAGGACCAGATCGCCGTCGTAGTGGGTGAAGTAGATCGTGGCCGCGAACGAGTCGGTGAGGTGCGTGCCGATGAAGTAGTAGTCGACGTCGCGGTCGTAGCACAGCCCGAGGTTGTTGATCGTGTTCGAGCTCCGGGTCAGCTCCTGCGCGGCCTCACGGGCGTCGTCGTTCTTGATCTGCGGGTCCGACTCGAAGACGTCGCTGCACAGCACCGGGCCGACATAGTCGCGCATCGGGCGGTCGGTCAGATCGGCGTCGATGGGCGGCGCGGCGTCGGGATACAGCGAGGCCTCGCGCGGGGCGGCGTCGATGATGATGGCGGCGTCGGTGACCTCGCCGCCGTCGGGTCCGCACGCGGCCGCGAGCACGGCCAGCGCGAGCCAGGGGGTCAGGGTGCGCGTCATCGGATGGTCACCGAGAGCTTGCTCGACTTGCCCGAGCTGATGCGGACCTTCTGGAACACCGCGGGCTGGCCGGGATGCACGAGCTTGAGCTTGTGCGCGCCCGGGGCCAGCGCCAGATCGGCGATCGGCGTGGTGCCGAGGTGGCGGCCGCCCTCGTAGACCTCGGCCCAGGGCACGCTGCGGATGCTGAGGGTGCCGGGCGCGGCGTGGTGGGGGGTCGGGCGGGGGGTTGGGGTACGGATGGGCGGGCGCGGTGCGCTCGGATTCGTCGCCGTCGCCGTCGCCTTTGTCGTTGTCGTCACTGTC
>JADMIO010812847.1_pt1 | contig 55472 bp, 53 predicted proteins | sample 8958161 | NCBI WGS metagenome assembly JADMIO01 (sample SAMN16585339, study PRJNA669376) | soil metagenome | isolation source: Crop rotation soil | place: USA: Cullars Rotation, Alabama | collected 2011
CGCGACAACTTGTCCACGTGGAATTCTAAGCTTAGGATCCCAATGTGCTGGAAAGCGGTGTCGGTGTTGAGCGGCAGGTGCGGCCCGTGCTGCTCCATCGAGCCCATCGGAAGGCACAGGATCGAGCTCGCGCGAAGCGCCTGGCCGATCTCGGTGAACGTCAGCTCGCCAACGCTGCGGCTGACGATGCGGCCTCCCGCCGGTGCAGCCATCTCCAGTTCCTCAGCCGGGGCCGGTCCTTACGGCACCAGCCTTGCAGTGTCCTCGTCGTCGGGAGATTCCGCCAGCGACGCCATGACGTGACGTAGATGATGACCGGCGCGCGACGCCTTCGCAGTCAGATAACGGCGGTTATCGGAATTGATCGGCGTCTCGATCGGCATCCGGCCAATGATCTCGATGCCGGCCTTGGCAAGCCCGTCAAGCTTGGCCGGATTGTTGGTCAGCATGACCACCCGATTGCAACCAAGCATCTGCAACATGCGAACCGCAACACCATAGTCGCGCTCGTCGTCGTCGAAGCCGAGCGTGGTGTTGGCGTCCACGGTGTCGAGGCCGGCGTCCTGTAGTCGGTAGGTGCGCATCTTGTTGGCGAGACCGACGCCGCGGCCCTCCTGCGCGAGATACAGGATGATCCCGCCCCCGGCCTCCTGCAACCGCGCCAGCGCAAGCTTCAACTGATCGCCGCAATCGCAGCGCCGCGAGCCGAACACGTCGCCGGTCAGGCAGGCGGAATGGATGCGCACCGGGACCGGCTTTGACATATCGGGTGTGCCGACGATCACAGCGACCGGATCGTCGCCGAAGGCGTCTCGGAACACCACGAACCGCGTTCGCACGCCGGAGCTGAGCGGCACATGGGCCTCGCCGGCGATGGTGAGCGATTGCGTTGCCTTCTCGCGAAAGCGCGCCACGGCGCTCGCTTCGACCGTAATGACAGGCGGATTGAAGGCGCCGGCGATCGCGGTCGTGGTTTCTGCGACCAGCACGGCCGGCAGGACCTGCGCGAGCTTGACCAGCTCGATCGCGCCGATGGCCGCCTCGCCCGCCGGCTCCGGCACGAACTCATGATCGGAGGTGGCGTCGCCGACCAACGCCAAGATCGTGCTGGCGTCGATCTCGGGCATCAGTTCGAGCGCGACCGGCTCGTCGGCGTCGAGGCCCAGCGACCGCGCCCGCAGCGTGGTCAGCACCAACCGCGGTGTAATCGGCGCGCAGAGCGAACGAAATGCGGCCAGCCGTTCCTTGTCGAGTCCCTCGACCGGCAGACAAAGCAAGGTCTCGCTGCCGCTTCTCAACACAACAGGCCGGCCAGCCCTGAATTCGGCCAGACCGCGGCCAACGCCAACCTGCTCCCGGGTTCCGAACAGAACGGACCCCGGCGCGATCCCGTTATTATTTGGCATTGTCACCCGCTGTACTGACGACCCGCCCGCAATCCTAAACAACCGGCAGGGCTATTCATTCCCCTAACCCATTATGGCAACTTAGGGTTCCGCCGTCATCAGCCACATGGAACCCATACGAGCCGCCCCGGTCATGGATGCTTGGAGCCCTGTTCCTGATGCGTTTCGGGCGCTGACTTACCCGCTGCCGTCCCCGTGGGAGGAGTTGTTCGGCCCATTGCGGCACGGCCGGATCGACGATCTGGTGGTGGTCGGCCAGATCGGCCAGTCGCTGGATGGCCGCGTTGCGACCGAAACCGGACATTCGCACTACATCAACGGTCCCGCCGGGCTCGCCCACCTGCATCGGCTGCGGGCCCTTGTGGATGCGGTGGTGATCGGCATCGGCACGGCGCTGGCGGACAACCCGCAGCTTACGGTCCGCCGCGTCAATGGACCGCAGCCAGCCCGCGTCGTGATCGATCCCGGCGGACGACTGCCGGGCGGCGCCAAGCTGCTCGCATCCGATGGCGTCCGCCGTCTGGTTGTGACTACGGCAGGAAGCCGGCCCCCTCTCCCCCCAGACATCGAGACAGTCGGCATCGCGCGGACCAATGGACAGATCGCGCCAGCGGCTATCCTCGCTGCTCTCGCCGAGCGGGGCCTGCGCCGGATTCTGATCGAGGGCGGCGCCGATACGGTGTCACGTTTTCTTGCCGCCAACTGCCTCGACCGGCTGCACATCATGGTGGCGCCGATCATCCTCGGGTCCGGCCGGCCGAGCTTTGCGCTGCCGCCCATCGCCCGAGTCGATGAGGCGGTGCTGATGCCGACAACCGTGCATCGGCTCGACGACGAGGTGTTGTTCGACTGCGATCTGTCGGCTCAACGGACGGTGGTCGGCCGGGCGAAAAAGTCGATGTGACCCACGCGGATGGACGAGCGTCCGGCGGTGACAAGATCGCGCCGCCGGGTCAGCCACGCGGTCATCTCCGGCAAACTCATCTGACCCATGTCGCGGGCGGCAGCAGCCCAGCCCGACAGCACTTCCAACTGCATTTCGCGGTGCAGCAGCTGCAACAGCCAGTCGGACCGGCCCTGTACGACCGTGTAGTCGAGGCGCCGATATCGCTCGACGGCCACCGCCGCGGCTTCCGGCCCGAGCGCCGCGCCAAAGCCCTTGTCGGTTCGCTGATGCGCATTGACCGCGGCGACGATCGCGCCGTCTGCCGCATCTGCCGGGCTCATCTCAACGCGGCCATCATAGCTCAGCGCCGCATAGAGCGGCAGCCGCCGCGCTGCGGTCTCGACCACGAGCCGCTCAAGCCACTCCTCGGAGACAAGATCGAGCAGCGCCGATGTCGTCACCAGATCGACCGGGCCGTCGAGGGCCGCCTCCAGATCGCGGTTGAGGTCGATCGGAATGGTGGTGACACTGATTTGAGAGGATGACTGCGGCGTGCGGGCCAGCAGGCTGAGATCATTGTCGACCAGCCGCCAGTTCTGCCGCGTTTCGACGCGAGAGCTGATTGCCCGGAATGTCGAGCCGGTGCCGCAAGCCAGATCGACCACGGTGATCGAGGGTCGGCCCGCCAGCGCCGCTGCCACCGCATCGATCACCGCAACATCACGGGCGCTGCGGTCGAACGGCTCGCGAAGCTCGAGCCAGGCCGCACTGAAGCTCATGCCAGCGCCTCGATGGCGCCGGCCAGGCGCCTGGCCTGCTCCGCCCACCGAGGCAGCGCGGCACCGGCCTCCTTCGCGCCGTCTGCGAGCCACTGCCGCTCCTTCGGATTTTCGATCAGCATCCGAAGCGTTCGCGTCAATGCGTTGACGTCGTTGGGCTCGACCAGCACGCCAGCATTGGGCGGCACCGTGTCGGCGATGGCGCCCGCCGTGGTGCCGACCACCGGCAAGCCATGCGCCAGGGCTTCGGCGAAGGCCATGCCATAGCCTTCGAAGCGCGACGCCAGCACGAACAGATCAGAGCCAGCATAAAGCTCGGCGAGACGTTCGTCGGACAACGCGCCGAGGACTTCGATCTGCCCGGATAGCCGATGCTCGGCGATATCGGCGTCGAGCCGCTCCGCCGCCGCGAGGTCGCGGGTGCGATCGCCGGCAATCGCCAGACGCCAAGGCAGCTTCGCAAGCGGCGCGAGAGCCGCGACCAAAGTGTCGTAGCCCTTGCGCGGCACCACTGAACCAACCGCCAACATCCGCACGATCCCGTCATTGCTTCCCTGGGCGATCTCGCCGGGCTCGGTGCCGGGCAAGGCGACGGTGATGAGCTCGGGCGGCACATCGAAGTCGTCGGTGAGGATCGTGGCAGTCGATGGACTGGTGACCACGACGCCGTGCGCCGCCGCCAATGCCTCGCGCTCGCTCTTGCGTAACGCTTCCGCCGCATCCGCGCTTAGCCCGGTTTCCAGAGCCAGCGGATGGTGCACCAGTGCGAGCAGCTTGTTGTTCTGTCGCAGCTCGCCGGCAACATCCGGCAGCACGCCAAACGCCAATCCATCGATCAAGATCGGGCAACCCTGCCCGACCGCCGCGAGCTTTTCGCGCGCCGCGGCCCGGATCTCCTTGCTTGGCCGCGGGAAGCCTTCGCCCAGGTCGATGACATCGACCTGCCAGCCGAGCTTGCGCAATTCCTCGATCATGCGGCGGTCGTAGGCATATCCGCCGGTCGGCGTGGCAAGATTACCCGGCACCGCGAAAGCGACGCGCTTCACCACAAATCGCCCTGGTAGGTCGCGCGCGCCACATGCGACTCGGAAATGGTGATCCGCAACCCGTTGAGCTCGCGTCCGTTGCGGCCGAGGTCGCCCTCGCGCGCGCGATGCGCGATGCGGTCGAAGATGTATTTGGTCAGGAATTCCGTGGTGGTGTTGACGCCCCTGAACTCGGGCAACTCGTCGAGATTTTGGTAGTTCAACGGCTTCAAGACCTCTTTGAGCACATCGGAAGCGCGGCCGATGTCGACCACGACGCCATTGGCATCGAGTTGATCGGCGATGAACGCCGCGTCGACCACGAAGGTCGCGCCGTGCAGCTTTTGCGCCGGCCCGAACAACGCGCCGCGAAACGAGTGGGCGATCATGATGTGGTCGCGGACTTCGACGATGAACAAGATCACCTCTTATGGATAGCTGACGAGCTGGCAGAGTACGCCGCTGCCGGGTTTCAGGATATCGGCAATGCGGGAGGCAAGATCGCGGAATGGCACGGCGGGCGCAAGCAGCGCGTCGAGACGCGGGTCTGCGGTGAGCTTTAACGCGGCTTCGAGCCGCTGGCGATGACTGAACGCGGCGCGGCGCGACGGCGCCACCTTGCCGACCTGGCTGGAGACAAGCTTCAGCCGCCGGCTGTGGAACGCGCCGCCGAGCGGCACCGATACCGTGCCAGCGCCATACCAGCTCAATTCGACGACGGTTGCTTCGTCCCCTGCGGTCCCGAGCGCGGTTGCAAGCCCCTCGGCTGTCGCACTGGCATGAAACACGATATCGCAATCGCCCGGCGCGTGCTTAGGCAGCGCAAACTTCAGCCCCAAGTCCCGCGCCAACGTCGCTCGCGCGGGATCGAGATCGACCAGCGTCACATCCGTGTTTTCGGCGCGGGCGCACAAGAAACCCACCAGCGCGCCGACCACGCCAGCGCCGACCACCGTGATCCGTCCCGTGGGCCCGGGCGCGGCGTCCCACGTGGCATTCAGCGCGGTTTCCATGTTCGCCGCCAGAACCGCGCGCGACGGCGGAACGTCCGCCGGCACCACTACCGTGGCGTCGATGGGCGCGTCGAACCTGGTCTGGTGGGGATGCAGCGCAAACACCGTCTGGCCGAGCAGCGCATCCGGCCCCGACTCGATCACGCCGACACTGGCGTAGCCGTGCTTCACCGGAAACGGAAAGCGGCCGCCCATGAACGGGGCCCGCATCCGCTGATATTCGCTTTCCGGCACGCGTCCGGCCGCGACCAGGGCCTCGGTGCCCCGGCTGATGGCACTGTAGAGAGTGCGCACGCGGACGGTGCCGGGGGCCAGAGCGCCCAGCGCCTCCGGCCGGATTTCGGCCCGGCCCGGCCCCACATACCAAAGCGCTTCTGCAGTTTCCTCAGCCACGCTGGCTCCGATTGGACTAAAATCCCCGGCGCCGGGTATATCCAGCACGGACTGTGTGCGTAAGGAAGTTGTCGGGCGTGTCGGGCGGGACTATCGCAAATCTGGCTCTAAGTGGCAGTTCTGACAGCAGAATTGCCGGGCGGCGGGTGCTATTCGCGGCCTTGGTGGGGACCTCCATCGCGGTCCTCCTGGCGCTGGCTGCCTACGCCCTTTCGGCGGGCGGCTTTGGGACGGCCGACGCACTCCTGCTCCTGTTCTTTGCGCTGACCGTGCCGTGGTCGGTGATCGGCTTCTGGAATGCCGCCATCGGCTTCCTGATCATGCGGTTTGCCCGCGATCCCGTGGCAGCGGTGGTGCCATCTGTCACCGGTATCCGCGGTGACGAGCCGATCACCACGTCGACCGCAATCACGGTGTTTGTCCGCAACGAGCCGCCCGAGCGGGCGATCCGCAACCTCGACACCATGATGCGAGAGATTGATGCCGCAGGCGCGGGCCGCCGCTTCCACGTCTACATCCTGAGCGACACCAGCCAGCCCGACGTCGCGACGCTGGAAGAGACAGGCTTCGCCGCGCTTAGCGCGCAATGGCGCGACCGCATCGCCGTGACCTACCGCCGCCGCGACCTCAACACCGGATTCAAGGCGGGAAACTTCTGGGATTTCTGCCAGCGCTGGGGCGGTCAGCACGAATTCGCCGTCACGCTCGACACCGACAGCTTCATGACCGCCGCTGCGATCATGCGGATGGTTCGTGTGATCGAGGCCGATCCGAAGCTCGGCATCCTCCAGGGATTGGTTGTGGGTCTGCCCTCGACCAGCGCCTTTGCCCGCATCTTTCAGTTCGGCATGCGGCTCGGCATGCGGTCATGGACCATCGGCAGCGCCTGGTGGCAGGCGGACTGCGGTCCGAACTGGGGCCACAACGCCGTCATCCGCATCGCGCCGTTCGTTGCGCATTGCCACATCGCCAAGCTGCCCGAGGGCGGCGTGCTCGGCGGCGATGTGCTGAGCCACGACCAGATCGAGGCAGCGCTGATGCGGCGCGCCGGCTATGACGTGCGGGTTCTGCCAGAGGAGGATCTCGGCTGGGAGGAGAATCCACCGACCTTGATCGAGTTCATCCGCCGCGACCAGCGCTGGTGCCAGGGCACCCTGCAATATGGTCACTTCCTGTTCCTGCCCGGCATGAAGCCGGTCAGCCGTTTCCAGCTCGCGTTCGCCATGCTGATGTTCCTCGGCTCGCCTGCGTGGATCGGGCTGCTAATCGTCGGCAGCTTGGCGCTCGCTGCTACGCCGTCGCCCACCGATTTCATCCGGCCCGACGCCGGCCATGCGCTGCTCGCCATCATCCTCGTCATGTGGTTCGCGCCGAAGATCGCGACCGTGATCGACGTGCTGACGCGGCCAAAGCTCCGCCGGGCGTTCGGCGGCACGCCCCGCTTCCTCGCCAGTGTCGCGACCGAGACGGCGTTCTTCATCCTGTTGTCGCCGATCATGTGGGTCTGCCACACGCTATTCCTGGCCGGCCTGCCGTTCGGCCGCGTGATCGGCTGGATCGGCCAGATGCGCGACGATCATTCGGTGCCGTGGTCGCAATCGTTGCACCAGCTTTGGCCGCACACCGCGTTAGGCTTTGCGTGCCTTGGGCTCACCGCGCTGACCCATCCGTCAGCATTCGGCTATGTCTTCCTGCTGGCCGGCGGCCCTGCGTTGTCGATCCCACTGGCTGTTTTCACCGGACGGCCCGCGGTCGGCCGCTTCCTGATGCGGTTCGGGATCGGACGGCTGCCCGAAGAAACTGCCCCGCCGCGCGCGCTCACCGAGCTTGCGCTTCCCGCGGTCGCCGCAGCGAAGCCGGCGTAGCGCGATGATCAGAAGCCTTCGAACGGTGCGAGGGGTGATCCGGTCGCTCGGGGTCTACTACGGCGACCGCAGCCGCGCCGAGGCGATGGACCGGCTCTATAGCCAATTCGTAAAGCCCGGCGATCTGGTATTCGATGTCGGCGCCCATGTCGGCAACCGCATCGCCTCGTTTCGCAGGCTTGGCGCCCGCGTGGTCGCCGTCGAACCGCAGCCCGCGCTGGTTCGCACTCTGAAGATGCTCTACCGCTTTCGCTCCGAGGTCGTCATCGAAGCCAAGGCGGTCGGGCGCTGCGTCGGCACGTTGACCATGAGGCTGAACACCGCCAATCCCACCGTCTCCACCGCGTCCACCGCATTCGTCGATGCGGCACATGGGGCCGCCGGCTGGGAAGACCAGATTTGGGATGGTGCGATCGAAGTGCCGGTCACAACGCTCGACACGCTGATCGGGGCGCACGGCGAGCCAGCCTTCATCAAGATCGACGTCGAGGGATTCGAGGGGGAGGCGCTTGCGGGATTGACGCACAGAGTCGCGTCGCTGTCGTTCGAATTCACGACGATCCAGCGCGACGTCGCGGCTGCCTGCATCGCCCGTTGCGCGGCGCTGGGCTATGCCCGTTTCAACGCGGCACTGGGCGAAAGCCAGGCACTGGGCGAATGGCGACCGGCCAAGGAAATCAGCGCCTGGCTCGACGCGCTGCCGCATGTGGCCAACTCGGGGGACATCTATGCGCGGCTTGCGTGAGCTTGCCGTCGCGCTGATCCTACTGGGCGTGCCCGGCGCGCATGCTGCCGATCAACTCGCCGTCGATGTGCGCAACGCCAGCGAACCGACGCTCTGCGCCGAGAAGGACAATGTCTATCTCAAACTTATGTCACCCGAGGTGCGGCGCTTCACGGTCGAAGCCGCGCATCCGGCCTACATGGGCACTATCGTCAAGGATCGCTGGGCGCCGGATTTCACCCATTGCGACATGTCGAGCGATCCGACTTACAAGTTCGAAAAGCGCCGCCTGACCATCTACGAAACCGAGGAATGGCAACTGGTCGGGCTGACATTTCCGAGCTTCTGGCGGCCCAATCAGGTGCCAATCCGTGTCGGTAATCGCGTCGAGACCGGGTTTCACCTGCTGCAGCTTTGGACTCGCTACCAGGAGCGCGCCGAGGAGGTGCTGGTGCTTTATCCCGCCGATGGCTACTGGCGGGCTCGCCCGCTGCCGCCGGAGAACCTGCGCTGGAGCGCCTATGGCTCGTCGTTTCTGGTCGGCCCGGTGGAGCCCACCGGCCGGCCGTTCGTGGACATCAAGGAGGTGGCGTTCGATCCGGGCACGCGCAGCTTCACCTTGAACTTCGTGCGCGGCGGCAGCGCGACAGTGCGCCTCGACAAGCTGGATCAGGAACGCATCGCGCTCGACGTTGGCTTGAGCGCGCCGGCTTCGCCGGATCTGCCGTTCGCGGCATTGCGTTCGATGTTCGTAACGGAGGGAAATGCCGACGTGGCGCAGGTCGGCTGGCGGGACAAGAACAGCCCGGCGTGGACGCAAATGCCGGTGATGTATTTCAAGCAAGCCAACGCGGCCGAACTGTGGGCGGGCCGGACCGTGCCGTCTCGCCACAACACCAGCGCGCCCGACATGACGTTCAGCGCGTTCAGCGCCACGCCGCGCTGAGAGCCTTCAATTCGGCCCAAGCGCCGGCGAACGGATGGAAGCTGAAACGGACGATGTGCTTGCCAGGGGGCACAACCACGGCACGGAACACGACATTGGCTTTGAGAATACCGGCCGGCACGCCATCGACGCTGGCCCGCCACCAGGGATGCCAGACATCGTTGAGCACGACGAAACCGCCCTGCGGCGCGTCGGCTTCGATCTCGACCTCGGTGTTGCGGTAAGCCACGATGTGCGTTGAGCCCGCGGCGATCCCGTTCGGCGCGCCCGCGGGAGGCTGGTCGAGCAGCACGGTGCGGCGCGGATCGACGTCGGGCCATTTGCCGTCGCGGGTCATCGCATCGAAATCGGCCTTCTGCCATTGCGTCGCCAACAGCACACGCGGCAGTGCCCGCGGATTTTCATAGACGTAGGCGTCCTTGGTGTGAGCGATGAAATCGAGATCGCCGGGCTTGAACGTCTTGTCGATCTGCTCGACCGGCACGCCGATCGCAATGAAGCGCACCCCGAACAAATCCTCCAGGATCGATCGATAAGACGACATCAGCGGCGGAAACGGCCGCTGATCGGGCCCGGCCACCGTGTCGGGCGCAGCGGTGGCGCGCTCGAAGTTCATCAAGCGCAGCGGATTGTGCCCGAACAGATGATCGAAATCGTGGATCAAGCCGATGTTCGGCCAATGGTAGGCGACCCCGATGAGTTCCACGCGATCCCGCCGATCCGGTGCTGCGGCGGCCGCAAGCCTTACTTTGAGCAGACGCACCGTCTCATCGGTGGTGTCCGGCCGCAACGCCTCATACTCAGAGGGATTGAGGCCGGTCGACTCGTTGGGCGCATTGTTCCAGCCCAGGTCGGCGACGCAGAAGATTGCGAGCACGAGGGCGGCAACGAGCGCCCTGTGCGCGGCCGCCCGGCGTGCCAGCAACAGCGCGCCAATCGCCGCCGCAACAAATCCGATGCCCCACAGGATCGGCAGCGCGGCGCTTTGCAGCACGCCGACCCGAACCGCCAAGCCGGCCGCGATGCCGATGAGCGCCGCGGCGACCGCGATTTCCGCAGCACGCTGCCAGCGCTGCGCAAGCGGGACCGTTCCCGTCATCCAGCGATGCACGAGATAGCCCGCCGCGATCGCAAGCATGGCGCCGAACACGAAGGTCGCGTCCGCCGGCCGGCGGTACAGCGTCACCCCGGGCACGATATCGTAGATCAGGTGAAAGACCGGCGTATATTTGCCGAGCGCATAGAGCAGCGTCAGCAACAGCGCACAGGTGAAGAAACGGATTTCGCGGGCCCACAGCAATCCGCGCAGCACGCCGAAGCCGAGTACCACGACCGCCACCACCGCGCCGGCATAAATCTGCCCGACATTCTGCGCGACGTACAATTCGGTTGGCCCGAATGCTTCATGCCAGGCAAAGCCCGGCGGTCCCCACAGATCGCGATGGAAATCGGAGGCGCCGAACAAGTCGGCAAACGCGAGCATCAGCAGATTGGCCGGATGCAGCGAGCCGCCGGCGGCGTAGTCGTAGCCAACCTCCGGGCGATTGGAGTGTTCGGCGAGCAAGGCCGTCAGCGTCACCGGCACGGTGACGATCAAGGCGCCCGCAACTGCGCCCGCGGCAAGCGGCATCACGCTCAAGCGAAGCCGCGCCAGCCGCCCCTCGCCGGCAAGCCAATGCCACAGCACGTACCCGATCAGCAGATAAACCTCGATCAGCGACACTTGATCGCGGCCGAGCACGATGAACGCGGCGAATACGCCAGCGCCCGCACCGGCCTGCCACGAGCTGCGGTCCAGCGCGCGCGCCAGCAGCCACAGCGACAGCGGCAGGAACACCAGGCTTTCGATCTGGCCGACATGCTGGATGCGCGAGGCAGCCGATCCGCCAAAGGAGAACGCCAGCGCCGCCACCACGGCGCCCGCGACATGCCAGCCGCGATCGCGGAAGAATAGGACAACGCCCAAGCCGCCGGCGTAGAGCAGCACAAACGTCAGGACATCGAACAGCCACGGGCTTGGATCGCGCACCAGCCAGGCCACGACGACATGCAGAGGGGAAAAGATCAACGACTGCGGATCGGCAATCTGCGGCCAGCCGGCAAAAATGTTCGGCGTCCAGAACGGCGATTGTCCGGTCGCGAACGAACGGGCCAGGAAGGCGAACTGCGGATAGAACTGGGAAGCGGCGTCATAAGGGATTTCGACCGAGCCGGACAGCCATGGCGAAGCCAGCGCCAGGAAGGCAACGGTGTAAAGACCGATCCCCCCCACCAGCGGAAATCGCTGCGCCTGCTCCGGCAGTCCCGGCATTCCCCTCCCCGCACGCGACATGTCTACAACGAAAACGGGCGGCTCGCGCCGCCCGCGTCGATTCTATCCGGATGCGATTATCAAACCGGCTGCCAGGTGCCGTCGGGATTGCGGCAAGCGGTGCCGCGTGCGGTCTGCGGCTTGCCATCGATATAAATGGTGTGGGTGAACTGCCGGCAATTCATGCCGTTCGACTCATAGGCCGGCCCCGGCACGATCGAGCCGTACCGCCCGGAATCCGGATTTCGCCAGGCGACGGGTGCGCCGGACGGCCCGCCTTCCAAGGCCTGCACCTGCGCGGCATAGGCGCGGCGCTTGTCTTCATCGTCCATCGCAGCGCCGATGCGATTGCCGATCATGCCGCCGATCGCGGCGCCGGCGATCGTCCCGGCGGCGCGGTTGCCGGAGGCGGCGCCGATGGCATTGCCGAGCAGCGCGCCGGTGCCGGCGCCGACCAGAGTGCCGCCGACTTCCTTGGGCCCGGAATCGGAGGCGCAAGCCGCCAGTGTCGCGCCGACCGCCGCCACCGCCAGAACTTGGCCCATCATCCTGAGAGTCATCGCGTCCCCTCACGTGAATCGCGCGAATCGCGCCGCCTTCTACCGCGCCCACCGATGCCCGGCCAGACACCCACGGCGTCAGGACGACAGCTAGAGACAGCGATTGGGGCAAAACTCCGGTTTACGGCACAGCCGCGGCGCACGGCCCAAGCCATTGCCCACGCTGGCAAACACGGATTTGGGCCGATAGCCTTGAGGACGGCGGGAGCGTGATCGCTGCTCCGCCGCGGCAATGTCACGCGCGGGCCAAGTCACAGGGGAACTGGGGAAACGCCATGCAGCACAGCACTAAACGCATCCTCACCACGCATGCAGGCTCGCTGCCGCGCCCGGCCGACCTGCTCGACATGACCTTGGCCCGCATGCAGGGCCGCCCGGTCGACGAAGCGGCACGGCAGGCGCGGCTGCCAACTGCGGTGAAGGAGATCGTGCAAAAGCAGATCGAGCTCGGCCTCGACGTGGTCGACGACGGCGAATACTCCAAGCCGAGCTTCGTCACCTATGTGGGCGAGCGGCTCGGCGGCTACGAGGTCGACCGGAACTCGGCCCCGCGGGTGCCTTGGGCCGGCTCGCGCGAAGCGCTGGCGTTCCCGGAATTCTATTCGACCAGTCTCTCCGGCGCGCGGCCGGACCGCATGATCTGCACCGCGCCGGTCACCTACAAAGGCCAGGCACAGCTTTCGCGCGACATTGCCAATCTGAAAGCGGCGCTCAACGGCGCCAAGACCGAAGCCTTCATGCCGGCGATCTCGCCCGCGAACATCGAAGACTGGATGCCGAACGCCTACTACAAGACGCAAGAGGAATATCTGTTCGCCGTCGCCGACGCGATGCGCGAGGAATACAAGACTATCACCGATGCAGGCTTCCTGGTGCAGATCGACGATCCGCGGCTGGTCTCCTATTACCTCGTCAATCCGCAGGCCAGCATCGCCGAGTGCCGCAAATGGGCGAACGTCCGCGTCGAGGCGCTCAATCACGCGCTCCGCGGCATCCCTGCGGAGAAGGTGCGCCATCACACCTGCTACGGCATCAACATGGGCCCGCGCGTGCATGACATGGAGGTCAAGCACCTGCTCGACATCATTCTCAAGATCAACGCCGGCGCCTATTCGTTCGAGGCCGCAAACCCGCGCCATGAGCACGAGTGGAAGATCTGGGGGAGCGCGAAGCTGCCGAAGGACAAGGTGCTGATCCCGGGCGTGATCAGCCATTCGACCGTGCTGGTCGAGCACCCGGAGCTGGTCGCCGAACGGATTGTGAGATTTGCAAGCCTGGTGGGGAAGGAGCGCGTAATCGCCGGCTCCGACTGCGGCTTCGCCACCTTCGCGGGGAGCAAAGAGGTTCACCCGAGCATCGTCTGGGCGAAGATGCAGGCGCTGACCGAAGGCGCACGGCTGGCGAGCAGGGAGTTGTGGAGGAAAACCGCGAGCGCGAAGAGGAAAACGACTCGAAAGAAAACAGCAGCGCGGGCTAAGAAATAATCACCCCGCCGGCAGCACAAGCTCCGCCCGCAGGCCGCCGATCGGCGCTGTGCCCAGATTGAGCGCGCCGCCGTAGAGCCCGGCCAGTTCCACCACGATCGACAGGCCCAGCCCCGAGCCCGGCTTGGTCTCGTCGAGCCGCTGCCCGCGCCGCGACACTTGCTCGCGTTGCGAGGGCGTCAGCCCCGGCCCGTCGTCGTCGACCACGACGCGCACCACCTGCCGGCCCGGCTCCGGCTGCTCCACCAGAACCTCGATGGAGACTCGAGATCCCGCCCACTTGCACGCGTTGTCGACCAGGTTGCCGACCATCTCCTCGAGATCCTGCCGCTCACCACGGAAGCGCGCCTCGGGTGCGTGGATGTCGAGATCGATGGCGACGTCCTTCTCGTGATGCGTCTTCTCGATGGTGCGCGCCAGCGCCTGCACCACCGGAACGACGTCGGTGATGGTGCCGACCACGGCGACGCGCGCGGCGATCCGCGCACGCTCCAGATGGCGCGTGACCTGATCGCGCATGATGCCGGTCTGTTCCTTGACTTTGCCGGCGAGCGGATCGTCGCCGCGCGCCGCCGCCTCGTTCATCATCACCGACAGCGGTGTCTTCAGCGCATGCGCCAGATTGCCGACGTGGGTGCGGGCGCGCTCGACGATCTCGCGGTTGGCGTCGATCAGCGCGTTGGTCTCGCGCGCCAGCGGCTCGATCTCGACCGGAAAACTGCCGGTAAGCTTTTCAGCCTTGCCCGAGCGGATCGCGGCAAGACCCCGCAAGATGCGGTTGAGCGGAGCGAGACCGAACCGGACCTGGAATAGCGTGGTGAGGAGGAGGACGGCGGCGAGCACGATGAAGGTCGTGACGATGGCGCCGTCGAACGCCAGCACCTCGTCGTCGAGCTCGGCGGCATCGCCGCCGACCGCGACCAGGAAGCGGCCGTCATCGCCGAGGTCGACGTCGCGTTCGACCAGCCGCAGCCGCTGGTCCTCGGGGCCCTGCACGTAGCTCTTGCGCAGCCCTTCGGCATCCGGCGCAACGCTCTGCCCGCCGAGGTGCGGCAGTGCGCGGTCCCAGAGCGAACGGGACGATGTCACCTCGGGCTTGGCGTGGTCGAGCCGCGTCACCTGCCAGTACCAGCCCGACAGCGGCAGCTCGAACAGCGGCTCGCCCAGCATCTGGCCGGTCTTTTCGATCGGGATATCAGGCGAGGCCAGATCGGCGATCAGCGTCTTGAGATAGACGCCGAGCCGGCGGTCGAAGGCGCGCTCCACCGAATCGCGGTACAGCCCCGACAGCACGAAGCCGGTGACGAACAGGATGACGGCGATCCACACGGTCGCCGACACGAACAGCCGCAGCGCCAGCGAATTCGCGCGCATGCCGGATCAGGGATTTGGGGGAGTGAGGAGATAGCCGAGCCCGCGCACGGTCTGGATGATGTCGACGCCAAGCTTCTTGCGGATGCGGCCGACAAACACCTCGATGGTGTTGGAGTCGCGGTCGAAGTCCTGGTCGTAGAGATGCTCGACAAGCTCGGTGCGGGAGACCACGCGGCCGGCGTGGTGCATCAGGTATGACAGCAACCGGTATTCGTGGCTGGTGAGCTTGACCGGATTGCCCTCGACCGCCACGCGGCCGGTGCGGGTGTCGAGCCGCACGTTACCGCAATTGAGCTCGCTCTTGGCGTGTCCGGCGGACCGCCGCAGCAGCGCCCGGATGCGCGCCAGCACCTCTTCAAGATGAAAGGGCTTGGCGACGTAGTCGTCGGCCCCGGCGTCGAAGCCCTGGACCTTGTCGCTCCAGCGGTCGCGGGCGGTCAGCATGAGCACCGGCATGGCGCGGCCGGCGCGCCGCCATGACTCCAGCACCGAGATGCCGTCCATCTTCGGCAACCCGATGTCGAGGATCACGGCGTCGTAAGGCTCGGTTTCGCCGAGGTAATGTCCCTCTTCGCCGTCAAAGGCGCGATCGACAACATAGCCGGCGTCGGTCAACGCCGTGGCCAGTTGCCGGTTGAGGTCGGGATCGTCCTCGATCACGAGGAGACGCAAGGCAATTCCTCCGGTCAGCGGGCGCCGACGACCTTGCCACTGGTGGCATCGACGGCGGTATGGGTGACTTTGCCATCCCGCGCCAACAGTGTCAGCAGATAGACGAGGCCTATTTCCTCACGGCACAGGCGGGCACGTACAACCTCCCTTGTGCCGCGGCCACGCACCGAGCCGCGCGCCGAGTGAATCGCGGCCGCCAGCGTCACGGTTTGACCGCCGGACAAAGCCGCCCGCTGTTCGGCCTTGGTCAGGCACACCAGATGCTCGGCGGATGCAGCCGGCACCAGGCCGCCGATCAGCGCGGCCAGACCAACGGTGAAGCCAATCGCGGAAGATCTCATGAGTTCGTCTTAGGAATCGCGTGCTGAATATCGGATGAACAGGTCATCACTTCTTCTTGTTCGGCGCCAGCGCCTTCAGCAACTGGCCGATCACCGTTGGCGGCAGGTCGCCGGTAGCGCCGGTCTGCTTTTCTCGCGTCCGGCCGGAGACATAGACACCCAGTACACCGAAGCGAGCGCCAAAATAAGTCATCAACAGGGCCGACAGATTGGCAAAGCCGTTGATTCCGGCGTCGTGACCAATCCACAGCGCATGCAGCAGCGTCAGCGCGAAGGCCGGACATTCCAGCAGCGCAAGTTCGACCGCGACCGCAGCGGCTTCTAACGAACTCAGACCATAGTGATCGTCGAGCGGATGGAATTGTGTGAGATGCAGGATCGGCGGCAGCGCCGCGTTCTGCGCAAACCGCACCGAGCGCGCGCCCAGCACATAGTCATAGGCCTCCGGCCAGCCATCGGGGCCCGGCACCACGCGCATCCGGTCGGGCCGCAGCGCATAAAGCTCGCGCACGTCGCTCGATCCCTGCCCTTCGACCGTCACCGCCTCGATATAGGCGTTGCCGGCCAGCAGCAGATAGGCGCAGACGCTCTCCAAGAACGCCGCCCCCTCCTGCCGCGGATTGGGGCGTGCCAGCAGGTCGAGCAGCGGATGCGGATCGCGCTGCACGGCGCCCTCATAGACCAGGAACTGCGACGCCGCGACATTTTCGGCGACGAGCTTGACCGCGCGATGCACAATGGCGTTGCAGACATAGCCCTCGCGTGACAGCGCCGCATAGTCGCGCGGCGTCCACCGCGCGCGCCCACCGCTCTCGAATTGGATGAGCTGCGCGGTGCGCGAGGCCTTGGCCTCAGGCGCGCGCAACAAATTGAAGAGGCGCTCAAGCATTCCGATGCTCCGATCTTCCCGAAACTAAAGCCCGCGCACCCTCGGCCCGCTTTTCGCGCCGAACGTCAGTGCGGTGACCGCCCAGACCAGCGCATCGAGACGGTCCGGCGAGCGGCCCGCCGACAAGCCCGAGAGGCCGAAGTCGCACATCTCGTCCTCAAGCGCGGGGAACGTCCCGACGTGCTTCACCTTGCCCTGCTCGTAGAGTTGCGACACCGGCTCGGCGCGCAGCCATTTGCCCTTCATCGCCCGCACCGCGATCACCGGCACATCCGGATCGGCCTCGCCGATCACCGCGCGCACCATGTCGCCGCCCTGGTTGACCTCGGCCACCAGCGCGTCCGCGGAAAACCTTCGCCACAACGCGATTGCCCGCCGCGACCAGCCGTGCGGGGTCAGCCCCGCCGCGCTGTCGTCAGCCAGCACATAGATGGTGCCGTCCTCAGCACGGCCGGCCGCGACCAGACCGCAGGAGTCAGCGCGCCGGGTCGACGATACCGGCGGATCGACCGCCACGACGATTCGCGCAAGCTGCGGCGCCTCGGCCACCCGGCAGTCCTCGATCTGAGAGCGCGACCACAATGCGTCGGCGCGCTCTTCGACGATCTCGCCCTCCAGTTCCTGGCGGCCCAGCGCCGTTCCGTTGTAGCGATCGACGATCGCATCGAGGAAGGCCGGCGCCAGATTGTGCGCATTGGCGACGGTTGCCGCCCGCGTCAGGCGAACCTTCGGATCAGCGATCAGCCGTTTCAGGAGCGCGATCGGCCGCGGCGTGGTCGTGATGACCTGCCGCGGCCGCTCGCCAAGGCGCAGCCCGAACTGCAACATATCGAACGAGGCTTCGGCGTGGCGCCACTTGGCAAGCTCATCGCACCAGGCGGCCGCGAACTGCGGCCCCCGCAAACTTTCCGGATCCTCCGCCGAGAACACCTGCGCCACCGCGCCGTTGTTCCACTCGATCCGCCGCCGCGACGGAATCCAGGTCGGGCGCTCGTGAGGCTCATGCACTGCGAGCAATCCCGAAACGCCCTCGACCATCACCTCCCGGGCGTCGTGCTCGGTCTCGCCGATCAGCGCGATCGGCCCCTGCTTTGGCTCGGTCAGCGCGAGGTGCTTAACCCATTCGGCGCCGGCGCGGGTTTTTCCGGCGCCACGGCCGCCGAGCAGCAGCCACGTCGTCCAGTCTCCTGGCGGTGGCCGCTGATGGTTGTGGCCAAAAACATCCCAGTAAAAATTTAAGTGAGCGGCCTCATCAGGAGTCAAGCTGATCAGGTACGGCAGCACCTGGCGCGCCGACAAACGCCTGAAGTTTTCTCGCAAGGCTTCGGCGGAGCTCGTCGATGTTTCGAGGCGGGGCGTCGTCATTTTCGTTGTTCGAGGCCTCCTTGCCACGCATCTTGTTGGCCTCGTCGACCGCCGACAGATCGCGCAGCGTCTTCGCCACGACGGCCAACATGCGGGTGTTGCTCTCGCGCTCCACCACGTCGAGGCCGGCTGCCTTGAGCCGATCCTCGATCTCCGCGACCTGTCGTTCCGCTGTGCGCCACATCCGCGCGACCAATGCATCGCGGCCTTCGATCTGCGGCGCCAAGCGACGCTTGCCGCGGCGGCGCGGAAGCGGCTCCGGCCGGTTTCCCGAGCCGTCATCGAACTTGCCCGCGACACACTGATACATCGTGCGCGTCGTGAGGCCGCACTTGGCGCAGATGGCCTTCACCGCCTCACCTTCGAGGTAAAGGCGGCGCGCCAGCGCCACCACGGCTGGCGTGGGTGCAATCGTCATGATGTTCGCGGGGTTGTGGCGCTCGCGGCGGCAGCACCGCCGGGCGCATTTCTTGAACGTGCCGCAACCCTACTGGAGCAGCGTGCGGGTGTCAAGAACTAATTCCTAGGTTTTATGTGGCGATTATCCCGTACTTGACGGATATGAAATCCCATGCTACATAGCCTTCAACGATTGAGGGCTGTGATGACTAGGAAAACAAACCAACTGACTAGCCGGGACTTCGACAAGCTGTTCCCCGATGAGGAAGCTTGCGACACCTATCTGGTGGCGCGCCGTTGGCCGCAGGGTGTCCGTTGCCCGCGTTGTGGCTCTGATCGCGTTTACCCGCTCGCCAACATGAAATTCAAATGGGAGTGCCCGGATTGCCGGGAGGGCGGCGCTTACCGCTTCTCGCATCTTGTCGGCACGATCTTCGAGAACACCAAAATCAACTTGCTCGAATGGTTCAAGGTCATCCACCTGATGCTTGGTGCGAAGAAAGGCATCAGCGCATTGCAAATTCAGCGGCATATGGGTTTCGGCTCGTACAAGACAGCTTGGTACGTTTGCCATCGCATCCGCGCGGCCTTGCAGGACAAGGATTTCCGCAAGCTGATGGGCATTGTCGAGGTCGATGAAACGTTCATCGGCGGAAAGAAAAGCAACCGCCACAAGAGCAAGCGTGGCGTTGGCAAGGGCGACGCGCTTAAGACCGTCATCGTCGGCGCTGTCGAGCGCAAGGGCGCGGTTGTCACGCGCGTACTCGAAAGCCTCTCGGCGGTCGATCTGCAACAGTTTGTCCGCCAGACTGTTTCGAGCAAGGTCAGTCTCCTCGCCACTGATGAACAGGTCGCCTATCGCGGCTTGGGCGAATATCCGCACGCCGCTGTCAAGCACAGCATCCAACAGTATGTTGTCGGCGCTGTGCACACGCAGACCATTGAAGGCTTCTGGTCGATCTTCAAGCGCGGCATCGTTGGCTCGTTCCACAAGGTCAGCGCCAAGTACATGCCGCTGTACATCGCGGAATTTCAATTCCGCTACAATAACCGTGGCAACGCGGACATCTTCGGTGCTGCGATAGCAGGATGCTGAGGCGCAAGAACTGGCGACCGCCTCAGGCTCCGCCGGGCGGTCCCAGAAAACGAGAAATCCAATTGGAGCTATTCCATCCATGGCGCAACTAATCATCTAGTTCGCATGGTCGGAGATAGATTGGACTCACCCCAACTTGCCCAGTTCCGATTTTTCCTACCACCTTCATTATTTCGCCCGGCCGGAAGGCGCTTAGCTTTTGGTTCCAACTAGGCGCAAATTCGCAGGAGATAATCCCCCCGCCACCATCAAGGAAAACCAAACCATCGGGTCGAATGAAATTTATTGTGCCCTGGGTCTTTATCCATTTTCCGATTTCGTCAGCCATAAAAGCGTTGCCCTGTAGGGCGGTGCGACCGTTATAGAAGCCGCGCAAGTCAGCTATCGTTTTGTTGGTGTACACTCTGGGTTGATCGTAATTTGGCCGGGGCGGCGTTGGCGTATTTTGGATTTGTTTTCGCAATGTATCGGCATCGCGACGCGCGATGTCTCTCTCTCTCTTGGCCTCATTAAGTTGGGCATTTAGGTTTGTAACTGCCGCTGCGATCTTCTCGTCCATCTGCTGCTGACTATTTTGCGCTGGCACTGAAGGAGCTAGCGCGCGCTGGTAGATTTCTGGCGCTATCCCGTACGAAAAGAAAAGCAACAGAACAGCGATCCAGACTCTGGCATCGCGGGCCGCACTCGACACGGACTGTGCGATTCCCTTCGGGAGCCAATTTATGGCTCTGATCAGCGGGAACATGGGCCCGCCGATGGCGAATAGAGCGCCGATAGCGAGGTAGACAAGATGGAGATTGGTGACCGGCTTTTCGTGATACAGCGCGTCTCCCAAGGGCAAGCCAAACAGAAGCGCCAACATTTCGAAAAGCGACAAAACTGCCTTATCGACGTAACTCCAGAAATGCCATTCCCGCACTTCGGGCGTGGGCTTTTCGTCGTGATAATCAGCAGCAGATCGCACGTCAGTAATTTCCATTCCCTCCCGCATATGTTGGAAAAAAGACTTCCGAGGCGCCTGTGGCCTAGATGCCGACATTTGCTCTCTAGCCCCTTCGGCTGTGGCTTTCCGCAATTCCTCCGATGAGGATTCGAGACGGCGGGCCGCCTCGGAGTTAAGGCGACCGATAGCTTTGACCGCCTCAATATCTTCGTCGAAAATCCCTGCCGGAGGATGCGGGGCAGGATGCGGTAGGGGGATGGCTCCCAATTGGTCCCCGAGGCTGTTTGAGGCCCGGTTGAGAATATCTTGAACGTCCGAAGCCGACGGCTTCGAAGGCAGTATTGGATGGATCGAATCCCGGGGCGCTCCGGGATATTTCGGCTTTTCGTCGTCAGCCACGGCCATACCTCCCGATGGGGCAGGATACCGCCCCACGGCTGTACAACCGAGTCATGCCACGGGGGGCGACTATCCGTCAACATAGGGATAATCGCCTTTTATGTCCTTGAAAAACCTGACTTGTGGATAACTCCTGAAAATTCGAAAGCTCTCAGAGCCTTGGGACTGTTTCGCCAAAGCCAGGCGCCCCTCAAAACTCGGCATGGAAGCGCCCCGTGAAGACCGACACCGGACCGCGGTCGGCGTTGTAGGCCGGGTTGGTGATGAGCTGATAGTCGAACGTCACCTTGGCCTCCTTGTGAACCGCGATCGCGTAGTACGTCTCCAGACTCCGCTCGTGGTGGTAGTTCAACATGCCGTCGCCGATCAGCACGCCGGTTCCTCCAGCCGCGACAAAGTCGCGGAAATCCCTCGACAGCGCGTTCACGGCGCCCGCGATGCCGAACGTGTCATTCGGCCGGCCCCATGACTTGCCGTTGACCGAGAGACCGCCCGACAGGCTGGCGTTGATATCGGTGAACGCCATGATCTCGGTCTTGCCGTCATTCCAGCTCCAGCGGCCGAACAATCCGACGTCGTCGGTCAACGACTGCTCGAGGTTGAAGACGTAGCCCCACTTGATCCGGCCGGCGCGCGTCTGCGTGATGTCGAGGTTGAGCGCGGGATCGTTCAGCGTGTCACGGTAGCTTCCCATGAACGCGCTGTTGACCCAGGCGATGCTGCGCAGCACGCCCGGCCGCGAGAAGATAGTGTAGCGGTTCTCAAGCTCGACCAAGTACTCGCCACGCTTGAACAGATGCATGTCGTAGTTGTTGGAGTTCGACACCGAGTCCATCAGCAGATAGGCGCCGCGGATCGCCCAGCTCTTCTGGTTCAGCTCGACGATCGCGCCGTAGCTGTAACCGAGCTGGTCGGCAGGAAAGTCGAAAGCGCCGGCGCCCCAATTCGACCAGTTCATGAATTTGGTGCGCGGCTCATCCGAATATTTGTTGTTGTTGATGAAGTCCGGCAGGAACAGCCGGCCGGCCAGGATGGTGACGCGCGAGATGTCGACCTTGCCGGCGAAATTCGTCTCGTCGCTTTCGATCTTCTCCTGTTCGCCGCCGAGCCCGAAGGTCTGGCGGATGAACAGGCGCGAGGTGTTGTAGTGCGGATAGGGGAAGCCCGCCTTCTGCGCCTCGCCGTTGGAAAAGCCGGCGAGCCCGAATGTGCCGCTCAAGCCGGAGCCTTGCGCGATCTCGGGTGCGTAGAACACCTGCGCGCCGTCCCACAGCTTCACGCCGAGGAAGGCCGTCGCGCTCACCGTTGTCGCGATCTGCGACCAGGGCGCGAGGCTTTGCGCGCCCATATAAGGCGAGCGGAAACTCGGATAGCCCTGCGGGATGGCGGTGAACTGGCCGTGGAGCTGCCAACGGTCGGAGCCGCTGACCGCCTCCGGGTCGGGCGACGGCACCGGTCCGCCATCACCCCAAGTCAGCTTGCGGTTCAGCCCCATTCGCACGGTCTGGAAATTCGTGGTGGCTTCGAGCCGCGTGCCGTCCGGGAACGTCGCCCTCCCGTTCTCGAAGCGGTCATAGAGATATTCGAGCCGTGCGCTCCAATACCGATCGAAGCCCCACTCGACACCGGCCCCGGCGGTCCAGCCTGGTTGCAGGCGAAGCACCTTCTGGTCGTCGGCCACCGGCTGCGGATTGACGAAACGCTCGCCGGCCAGCGCCAACCCGCCGGTGCCATAGATCATCCACGGTCCGAACACGCCGCCGACCCGGCCGCGGAAGGTCGAGACGAAGTCGAGCTGTTCGGCGATGTTGCCGTTCGGCCCCGGCACCTTGGCGACCACGCCATTGGACGGCAGGTAGTTGGCGAACGTGACATCCGCCTCGGCGCCGAGCAGGAGCCGCGACGGCAGCACGTAATTATAGCCAAGCTGTGCGCCGGCCACCGCGCCGCCATACCGGTTGCCCGACGTGACCACGCCGGGCTCGAAGGCCGTGGCGTTCGACGTGCCTCCGCCATAGCCAACATGGCCGCCGAAATACCAGCCGCCCCAGTCGTAGATTCCGGACGGCGCGCGCAAAGCAAGATCGGCTGCATCCGCCGACACGATCGCGGCACCCGACCAGGCCGCACACGCCAACAAGCCCGCGCACCACGCGCGATTCCCAAGCACAAACATAAAACCCACCCTCACCTGTTCCCGATAACATCAGGGAAGAACCGGATGTTCAGGCGAGTGGCGGGGCACGTGCGTTGAAGAAGGAATGATAGCCGGCCGCAGCAAGGTCGGCCGTTGCTGCAGGCGGCATCCATGCCACCGGCTCCGGCACGATCAAGGCCGGCGGAACCGGCTGCAGGATGGTGCCGGCGATTTGGATCGACAGGCAGATCGGACAAAGCGCGTCGTGGTTGGGCAACGGTCCATCCGGCGAATGGTCGCCGGGTACGCCAGCGGCCTGCACCACGACCGGATGGTTCGAAGCCAGATCGAGGCCGTCGAGATGGACATGGGAGAAGGACAGAACGAGCTGGATCGCCAGCGCAAACAGCGCCAGATGCGACCCGACCGCCAGATGTCCGCGAAACCAACGCATCGCCGAGCACGCTCGCTGACCGCCTCGGTGGCGGATCGTTCAAACTGTCAGCCAACGGAACTCGGCCGTCAATAGCCGGGCTAGTTGAGGAATGGCGAGCCGTCGCCGTTGACGGCGTGCCCGATCAGCGCGGCGATGACAACCGCACACACGAACGCGGCGGCGAAAGCAAAAAGCCACACCCCCGGGCGCACGTCAGGATTGCCGGAATGCCAGTCAGACGCGCGCGCACCCAATCGCATGAGAGCCTCCTGTTGCGCGTCTTCAACGTGGCCGAGGCTCCTGTCGTTCCCGTTTCCACCTCTGCTGGTTCCCGGAACATCGCTGATTGGGATGCGTTGACCTTTGAGGACGGCGGCACGCATTGCCGCGTCTTCATTCATCACCACACACCACCTCCGCGGCAACCATCGCCGCCCGATAAGAAAGGATTCTCTTCCAATGGGTCTCTTCACCAAGGACATCAAGACAATGGACGATCTGTTCCTTCACGTGCTGAAGGACGTCTATTACGCCGAGAACCAGATCGTGAAAAACTTGCCCAACATGATCGAGAAAGCCACCAGCGCGAACCTCAAGCAGGCGCTGCAAAGCCATCTCGGCGAGACCAAGACCCACGTGAAGCGGCTTGAGCAGGCGTTCAAGATGATCGGTAAGGAAGCCGAAGGCGTCGATTGCCCGGCCATGGACGGCATCATCGACGAGGCCGACGACGTCGGCGGCGAGGTCGCCGACAAGCGCGTGCTGGATGCGGCTCTGCTGGCCAGCGCGCAGGCGGTCGAGCACTACGAGATCACCCGCTACGGCACCTTGATCGCCTGGGCCCAACAGCTCGGCAAGAACGACGTCGCGGCGTTGTTCAGGCAGACGCTTGCCGAGGAGAAGAACGCCGACCAGAAGCTGACCAGCATCGCCGAGGGCGCGGTCAATCTTCGCGCGGCAAGCTGATCCTGTCCGACTCGGTCCAAAACCGTGCGCCCCTGCTCGGGCGCACGGTTTTTTGAATGGAACTCCCTCCCCGGCCTACTCGTTGAGCTTTCGAACAAGAGACGCAGGGGCTTGGAAGGAGCCAGTCATGGCCAGAATCGTCATCCGGTGCCAGTACACCGGCCACTATGTCTTCACCGGATTCGACACCCAGAGCCAGCCGGCGGTGGCCGGCGGCCGCATCTTCTGCCCCTATTGCGTCGCAGAGCATGTGTGGAGCGCGAACGAGGTCCGCCTCGACCAACGCAACGGCGAGCGGCGTCAGAAGCCGACGGTCCGCCAGGCCAGTTGACCGAGCGGCGCCGGTCCGAAGCGCCTTCGATCTACGATCTTTGATGATGCGGTGGAGTTCAGCCTCCACCGCATTTTTGTTGCTTCGCGGCATCCGCGCGGGTATCGCTCGCGCGTCCGAATGTCGCAACGGCGCTCCCGCGCGGAAAGCTTGTCTGCTCATGCCATTCCGAGACACGCTGCGCCCGGGGAGCGCGTGGCTTGCCATTGCGCCGGGAATGCCAGTGTCGGGGCCTGCGACCGAATTGCCAGCCATGATGTCCGGCGCCGCTCGCGCGGATGGCCGCCGGTTGCGCCTTGTCGCCCTGATCGCCGGCCTCGGCTGGTCGATCATGTTTGTCGCCATCGGGCTGCGCTATGAGCTCCAGGCTTACGCCGATGGATCGATCTTCTCCTATTCGGTCGCCGTACAGGATGCCTGGACCTTCCATTGGCACAACATCTCGAGCCGGATGTTCGTCTATCTGTTCTGCTTCGTCCCTGCCGAGCTGTACGTCTGGCTGACCTCGGACCCGGAGGGCGGCGTCGTCCTTTACGGTCTGCTGTTCTTTATCGCGCCGCTGCTCGGGCTTGCCGCAACCTGGGCCGCCGACCGCTCGCGCGGGCGCATCATTTTCGGCTACGCCTGCGCGTCCACCGCCTGCTTGTGTCCGCTGGTGTTCGGCTTCCCGACCGAGATGTGGATGGCGCACGCCCTGTTCTGGCCGGCTCTGGCGCTCTGCCATTACGCCCGCAGCACCATTAAGAGCACGATTCTGATCTTCGCGGTCCTGCTCGCGATGACCCTGACACATGGCGGCGCCGTGGTGTTTGCCGGGGTGATCCTGTTCACCCTCGCGTTGCGCGGTATCCGCGATCCGGCGCTGGTGCGCACGGCCTGCATCATGGCCGCCGTGATGGCGATATGGTTTGCCGTGAAAGCGGTTTGGCCGCCCGACAGCTACTTTGCCAGCATCATTCCGGCCGCCATGTGGAATTTCATCGACATCACCGCGCTGCTCGACCGGGTGCCGGTTCTGCTGTTCACGGCGCTCGCGGCCTACGGCGCAGCGTTCGTTTTGATCTCGCGGTTCTCCGCCAACGCACAGCTCTATGCAGCCGCCGTCGCGGCCACGGGCCTCGCCGTCTACTGGCTTTGCTTCGACCACGGGCTGCTTGCCCAGAACCGCTACTACCTGCGCACGGCGCTCCTGGCTGCCACACCGGCCTTCGCCGTGGCGGCGACCGTCCATGCGCTTCTCGCCGAATCCCGGCTCGCCATCCCGCTCGGCTTCCTGCGCACCGCCATGACCGTCGGCCTGCGCGGCACCGCAGCCCGCGCGATGACCGGCGGCCTGCTCGTGGTGCTGCTGGTCCATGCGGTCGAGACCAGGAAGTTCGTCACCGCCTGGACGGCCTACAAGACCGCGATCCGGGCGCTCGCAACCGGCACCGCATCCGATCCGCAGCTCGGGGATCGCTCGTTCGTATCGTCGAGCCGCATCGGTCCCGACCTGGAGCGGCTGTCATGGTCATCGACCACGCAATATCTGTCGGTGCTGCTGGCGCCCAACTTCAAGCCGAACCGCCTGGTCGTCGATCCAGCCGACGATTACTTCTGGATCAGTTGCGAGACCGCGACCGCGAACCGGCTCGCCACGCGCGCGGTCCCCGCGCAAAGCCGCGCGCTGGTCGGCCGCCACGCCTGCATGCACCGCAAGCGACTCATCGCCGCCGCCGCGCCAGCGAAGAAATGACCGCCGTTAGAAGGTGAACCGCCTGGTGCCGTCGATCGCGCCAAGCGCCGCGGCTGCCACCTGGCGATCCTGCTCGCCGGTCCCGGAGCCGACCCCGATCCCGCCCACGACGTGGCCACCGACAATCACCGGCAGCCCGCCCGGCAGATTGATGCGCTTGCCCTCGGTCGCGATCGCGAGCTTGATGTCGATGCCAGCCGCGATATCGCCGGTCGGAACGCCGTAAGCCGCCGCGGTCTGCGCCTTGCGCAAAGCCGTGTCGACCGACAGCGCGAACGCGCCATCCATTCGCGCCATCGTCAACAGATGTCCGCCGGCATCCACCACGCAGATGCACTGCGGCACATTCATTTCCTTCGCCTTGGCGATACCGGCGTGCAGGAGCTTGTGCGCGCCTTCGAAGGTCAGCCTCGCGGACGGTACTGTGTCTGGCATTTCGATTACCCCTGTGGTCTGGAAACCTGCTGCACGTGATAGCCGGCGACTTTCTGGTAACGCTCAAAGATCGCCTTCATCTCGTCCTTGGTGATGACGTCGTCGAGCCGCTCGAACCGCTTGCCGCCGGTACGCTGCTCGACCGCATCGAGGATGGCGTTGGGCGGCGCGGTGCGGTTCTGCACCACGATCTTGGCGGTGACCGGCAGCCGCGCCGCCTCGTAGGCCTTGAGGGCGGCGGCCGGATCGGCCTCGCTCACGAAAAGCCGCGCGAGCGTCGCGGCGTCGAGGATCGCCTGCGCGCCGCCATTGCCGCCCTGCGGATACATCGGATGCGCGGCATCGCCCAGCAGCGTCATGCGTCCGAAGCTCCATCGCGGCAGCGGATCGCGGTCCACCATCGGATAGGACAGGATCTGATCGGCCGAGCGGATCAGCGCCGGCACATCCATCCAGTCGAATGCCCAATCCTTGTACGGCTCGAAGAAGTCCTCCAGCCGTCCCGGCTTGTTCCAGTCGACCGGCACCGCCACCTCGCGCTCGATCTCGCACACCCAATTGACGAGCTGGTTGCCCTCGCCGTCGATGTCGTTGCGGATCGGGTAGATGATCATGGTGGACTGCCGCGCACCGATCCGGGCGATGCTGGCGCCGGTGAGGAATGGCTTGCGCCGCGTGGTGCCGCGCCAGAGGTTGTAGCCGCGAAAGCAGAACGGCCCCTCGTCCGGATAGAATTGCGTGCGCACGGCGGAGTGGATGCCGTCGCAGGCGATCGCCACGTCGCCCTCGACGTCCGGCAGCGCCGTGCCCTTTGCGTCGACGAAATGCGCGGTGACGCGGTCGCCGTTCTGCGTCACGCCAGTGCAGCGGTGCCCGGTGATGAAGTTTTCTGCGCCGATCCGCTCGCGCACTGCGGTCAATAGCACGCGCTGCAGATCGGGACGCGGCAGGCAGATGTGCGGCCAGTGCTGGCCCGCCGCCTTGCCGAACGGCTCGCGATAGACGAGTTGGCCGTGGCGGGTGAAGAAGGCGTAGTCCTCCGGCTGGCACGAGGTCGCGACCAGCGCATCCTGAAGCCCGAGCGCGCTCAGCTCCTTCATCGCATGCACGCCGATGTGGATGCCGATGCCGAGCGCCCGCATCTCGGAGGCGGCCTCGAACACCCGGATGCGGCGGACCTTCCCGCAGCCGTGCAGCGCCAGCGCGAGCGTCAGCCCGCCGATCCCGCCGCCAATGACGATCGCATCCATGGCCTATTGTTAGAACACCCTCGCGCACAAAAGCCACCGGCCCGGGCGAGGCCCGGGCCGGTCAATCCCCATCAGTCTTTGCAGCGGCCGTTCGGCCTTACATGCACTTTTTCTTGGCGACCAGCTTGGCCCGCCGGGCGTCGGCCTTGGCCATGGTCTTGTAGGCTCGCGACGCCGCCTTGTACTCGCTCGCCGGCGGCTTCATCGGGTTCGCGCTGTCCCACACTTGGCACATGCCGCTCTTCCAGCGGATCACGCTCCAGCTCGCCTGAGCCTGGCTCGCGGCCACGACGCAGACCGCCGCTGCCGTCAACATCAACCCCCAACGCTTCATCGCATCCTCCTCATGGGTCCGGCCAATCCGGACCCGGCGTAAGAAGGCGGTATGGCGGCTGAACCGAGAATGAACGAAACCCCACCAACGGCCTATGGAATGGGGCAAATTCGCGCGGTCGCCAGCGTCGCAGCCGGCCCCGCCGACATATCGTTCGGCACCCGTCCGGTGTATGATCGCCCCGGGGGCATCGATGCAAAAGCCTTTCGAAACCTTGGAGAAGATTGCTCTATTCCGGTCGCTCGGCCTCGCCGAACGCCAGTCCTTCGAGCGCCGCTGCCAATGGCGCCACGCCCATCCCAAGGAATGGCTGCTCGAACAGAACGACGTCGGCACCGATATCTATTTCCTTTCGAGCGGCGTGGTGCGGGTGCTGATCACCCCGTCACCGGACCGCGAGGTCATCCTGGGCGACATCGAAGCCGGCGGCTATTTCGGCGAAATGGCCGCGATCGACGGCCAGCCCCGCTCCGCCGGCATCCTGGCCATCACCGACGCCACCATCGCGCGCATGAGCGCCGCCGTGTTCCGCGACGCCATCCACCAGCATCCTGACGTCGGCTGGCAACTGCTGCAGCAACTCGTCACCCGCATCCGCACGCTCGACCAGCGGGTCAACGAATTCAGCTCCATGCACGTCAAGAACCGCATCTGGGCCGAGTTGCTGCGGCGTTCGCGGCCCGATCCCGCCGACCAGCGGCGGGCAATCGTGTCGCCGCCCCCGGTGCATGCCGACATCGCGGCCCGCGTCAGCACCCGGCGCGAGATGGTGGCGCGGGAGTTGAAGGCGCTGGAGCGGGCGGGACTGCTGAGCAAGCGCCGCGGCGCGTTTGTGCTCAACAACGTGCCCGAGCTGATGCACAAGCTGGAAGAGGACTGACCGCCCGTCCGGGCGCCGCGATCTTGACCGTCCGGCGATTTCTCCCCATCTGTCGCGAATTGAACGTGTTGCTGGGGACCGAGCCTGCCATGACCACCGCTACCGACACCAAACCCGAAAGCCGTCCGTTCGAGGCCGATGTTGCGCGCCTGCTGCATCTGATGGTGCATGCGGTCTATTCCGACAAGGACGTGTTCCTTCGCGAGCTGATTTCCAACGCCGCCGACGCCTGCGAGCGGCTGCGCTACGAGGCGATCGCCAAGCCCGAGCTGCTCGGCGAGGACGCCAAGCCCCGCATCACCATCGCGATCGATCCCGACGCCCGCACCTTGACTGTCGAGGACAACGGCATCGGCATGAGCCATGACGAGATGGTCGAGGCGCTCGGCACCATCGCGCGCTCGGGAACCAAGGCCTTCATGGAAAAGCTTGAGGCCGCCAAGGGCGGCGAAAGCGCCACCCTGATCGGCCAGTTCGGCGTCGGCTTCTATTCGGCCTTCATGGTGGCCGACAAGGTCGATGTGATTTCGCGGCGCGCCGGCGGCGCGGAGAGCTGGCGCTGGTCGTCCGATGGCAAAGGCAGCTACACCGTCGAGCCTGCCACCGGCGACGGCAGCCCCGCCCGCGGCACCCGAGTCGTGCTGCATCTGATGGAGGACGCCAAGTCCTACACCGAGCGCCACACCATCGAGCGGATCGTGCGCGCCAACTCCGGCCACGTGCCGGTGCCGATCTCCATCGTGGAAAAGCCCGGCGCCGAGGCGGCCGAGGTCGCCGACGGGGCTGCGCTGTGGACCAAGCCGCGCTCCGAGATCAAGCCGGAGGAGTACACCGACTTCTACCGCAACTTCGGCAATTTCGACGAGCCGGCGCTGACCGTGCATTTCAAGGCCGAGGGCCGACATGAGTTCACGGCGCTCGCTTTCGTGCCGAGCGCGCGGCCGTTCGATCTCTATGACGCCGAGCGCAAGGGCCGCATGAAGCTCTACGTCAAGCGCGTCTTCATCACCGACGACGCCGAGATCCTGCCGCGCTATCTGCGCTTCGTGCGCGGCCTGGTCGATTCCAACGATCTGCCGCTGTCACTCTCGCGGGAAATGATCCAACAAAGCCCGATCCTCGCCGCCATCAAGAAAAGCGTCACCAGCCGCGTGTTGAGCGACCTGGAAAAGCTCGCCGACAGCGATGCCGAAGCCTACGGAAAAATCTGGGACGTGTTCGGCGGTGTCATCAAGGAAGGTCTGTACGAGGACTACGAGCGGCGCGAGCTTCTTCTCAAGCTGGCGCGCTTCCGCACCACCGCCTCGAAGGACCAGCGCCGCACTCTCAAGGACTATGTCGCGGCGCTCCGCCCCAACCAGACCGCGATCTACTACATCGCCGGCGACGATCTGGCGCAGATCGAGAACTCGCCGCATCTCGAAGGCTTCCGCGCCCGCGGCATCGAAATCCTGCTGCTGTCTGAGATGGTCGACAGCCTGTGGACCGGCGCCATGCCGATGTTTGAAGGCAAGAAGCTGAAATCGGTGACGCAGGGCGCAGCCGACCTCACCGCCATCCCGTTGCTGGACGACAAGAAGGACGAGCCAAAGCCCGAGACCAACGAAGCCGTCACCAACTTCATCGCGTTCGTCAAGCTCACGCTCGGCGACGCGGTGTCCGACGTGCGCGCCTCCGATCGCCTGACCGACAGCGCGGTCTGCCTGGTCGCTGCCGAAGGCGGCATGGACCGCTCGCTGGAGAAGCTTCTGCAAGGCTCCGGCCGCGTCGTCACCGCGACCAAGCCGGTGCTAGAGATCAATCCGCGGAACAGCCTTGTCACGGCGCTGGCCGCCCTCGGCAATGACGACGCCTCGTTCAAGGAAGATGCCGCGCATCTGCTGTTCGACGAGGCGCGCGTGCTGGAAGGCGAGCCGCCGGCCGATGCGAGGCGTTTCTCTGAACGTTTGGCCCGCCTGATGACCCGCGGATTGCCGAAGGGCTGATCCGCGGCGCTGTCACCCTTGCCAACCCCGCGCTGCCCGCCGACTATGCTTCCAACAAAGTCGGGCGGGGAACTCGGGGAATGATCGACAGGCTGCTTGATCGCATGGCGCGGCTCATCGAGCTTGTGCTGGCGGTCGCCTTTATCCTCGCGGTCCTGCTCAATTTCGCCAACGTGGTCGGGCGCTATCTGTTCGGTCTGTCGCTGCTCGGTTCCGACGAGGTCGAGGTGTTCGTCATGGTGGCCATGACGTTCCTCGGCGCCGTGGTGGTGACGCGGCGCAACGAGCACCTGCGGATGGACGTCCTGGTCCGCTTCATGCCCGCCCCGGTGCGGCTGGCGCTGCGGATTGCCGAGCAGCTTCTGCTCATCGCGCTCGCCGGTTTCGTGCTGTGGCAATCGTCGTTCTACGCCAGCCAGATGCTCCGCATGGGCCGGACCAGCGATATGGCTGGGGTGCCGATGTGGCTGCCGCACGGTTCCGTGGCGCTGGGATTTGCCTTGATCCTGCTGGTCGCCGCCTGGCGTCTCATGGGCATCGCGATGGGACGCGAGCCGAGACGTTCGGCCCCCGCCGACGGCGAGGTGCGGGAATGACATTCGCCCTGTTCGTCGTACCGATCGTTCTGCTGCTGAGCGGCTTTCCGATCTTCATGGTGCTGCTGACCGCGGTGACCGTGGCGCTGGTGTTCTTCATGCACGTGCCGCTGGTGGTCGTGCACCAGAACCTGTTCGGCTCGATCAACGCCACGCCGCTGCTGGCGGTGCCGTTCTTTATCTATGCCGGCGAACTGATGGGCCGCGGCAGCGTGGCGCAACGGCTGGTCGATTTCGTGCAAGGCGGCGTCGGCTCCGTTCGCGGCAGCCTCGGCGTCACCGCGGTCGGCACCTCGGCGATCTTCGGCGCGATCTCGGGCGCAAGCGCCGCCACCGTCGCCACCATCGGCAAGGTCATGGTGCCGGCGATGCGGCGGGCCGGCTACCCGGAGGCGTTCACCGCGGGGCTGATCACCGCGGTCGGCGCCATCGACGTGATCATCCCGCCGAGCATCCCGATGATCGTCTACGGCGCCGCCGCCGAGGAATCCGTGGCGCGACTCTACGCCGCCGGCGTCATTCCCGGATTGATGATCGCGCTCATGATCGCGGCCTATGTGATGTGGCGTGCCCGGCACGAAAACTTCGGCGCTGGCGAGCCGTTCGACCTGTCGCGGTTCCTGCGCGCCACCGTGCGCAGCGTCTGGGCGCTGGGCGCCCCGGTCATCATCCTCGGCGGCATCTACGGCGGCGTATTCTCGCCGACCGAAGCCGCCGCCGTCGCCTGCGTTTATGCCGCCCTCGTCACCGCCTTCGTGTTCCGCGAGTTGAGCCTGCGCGACATCGTCGAGGCCGCCGCCTCCACCGTCTTGTTCACCGGCCAGATCCTCATCATCGTGGCGTGCGCCGGCGTGTTCGCCTGGCTGCTGACGGTGAACCAGGTTCCCGCCGCGGTCACCGCCTGGCTGCAATCGCTGCACGTCTCGGCCTGGATGCTGCTCCTGGCAATCAACATACTGTTGCTCGCGGTCGGCTGCTTCCTCGATCCGCTGTCGGCGATCCTGCTGCTGACGCCGCTGCTGGTGCCGATGGTCAAGGCGGTCGGCATCAACACCGTTCACTTCGGGATCGTGATGACCGTCAACCTTGCCATCGGGCTGTTTCACCCGCCGTTCGGCATCAACATCTTCGTCGCGCAGTCGGTGCTCGGCCTCAAGCTCGAGACGATCTATCGCGGCATCATTCCGTTCGTGATCATCTATCTGATCGCGCTGGCGCTGATCACATACATTCCGGAGATATCGATGGTCGGCATGCGCCTGCTGCTGGCCAAGGGCTGAACGAACAAAGGGAGGATCGACACGATGAAATGGATGCTCAAGGGTTTGCTGACCGCCGCGGCGTTTGGCGCGTTCGCAGCTACACCTGCCGGTGCCCAGCAATTCACCATGAAGCTGTCGCAGCCGACCATCAACGACGTCACCTACGAATACTTCAAGCGCATGAAGGCCGGCATCGAGCAGCACTCCGGCGGCAAGATCAAGGTCGAAATCTACCCGAGCAATCAGCTCGGCCAGCTTCCGACGGTGGTCGAGGGCGTCGCCCTCGGCACCATCGAAGCGGCCGCCTCCGCCAACGGCTTCTGGGTCAGCCTTGAGCCGCGCTTTGCCGTGCTCGATGCGCCGGGCCTGTTCGACACGCTGGAGCACGGCTTCAAGGTGCTGAACGACCCTGACATCAGAAAGCGCATGTCGACCTGGGGCGTCAGCAAGGGCGTCGAGGTGCTGGCGCCAAGCCTCTACAGCTCGCTGATGCTGCTGAGCCACAAGCCGGTGCGCACCGTTGCCGACCTGCAGGGCCAGAAGATCAGGACCCAGGGCGGTGCGCCCATCCAGGTCGAGCCGCTGAAGAAGCTCGGCGTCATACCGGTGTCGCTGCCGCTCGGCGAGGCGCTGCCGGCGATGCAGAACAAGACCATCGACGGCATGGTCGGCGCCGCCGCGCCTTACGTCGCGTTCAAGTATTACGACATCGCCAAGCCAATGACCTACCTGCCATCCACGATGTTCGCCGCCCCGGTCGTGGTCAATCGCGCGTGGCTGAAGTCGCTCGGCCCTGACCTCGAAAAAATCGTGCGCGAAGAATCCGCCAAGGCCGAGGTGGTGTTCGGCCAGTACGACCTCGACGACATCAAGAGCAAGGAAGACATCTGGAAGAAGAACGGCGGCGAGGTCATCACCATGTCGCCGGAGGAGTCGAAGAAATATGTCGACCTCGTCTCCCCGGTCGCTGCGCAAATTCTCGCCGCCAATCCCAAGGTCAAGGAGGACTACGACGCCATCCTCGCCACGGCGAAGAAGTATAAGTAGCGTTGGAAATTGAGGCCGTTATCGCAACGGCAGCGAACTCCCTCTCCCCTGCGGGGCCTGCGGGGAGAGGGTTGGGGTGAGGGGGACTCGGACTCTCGACAGGTTACAACCCCTCACCCGGATCGCTTCGCGATCCGACCTCTCCCCATGGGAGAGGTAAAGAGAGCCGCCGCGCGTCAGGAGCGAACATGAAATTCGGCCTGTTCTATCTGCCGACCTACCTGCCGGCGCAGCGCGACGCGCAGACGCTCTATCGCAACGTCATCGAGCAGGTCGAATTCGCCGACCAAATCGGCATCGACTACGCCTGGATCGTCGAGCACCATTTCGTGCGCCACGGCGGGCTGTTCCCCTCGAACTTCGCGTTCCTGTCGTATCTCGCCGCACGCACCAAGCGCATCCGGCTCGGCACCGGCGCGACCGTGCTGCCGCTGAACGATCCGGTGCGCGTCGCCGAGCAGGCCGCGACGCTGGACCAGCTCTCGCAGGGCCGCTTCGATTTCGGCGTTGGCCGCGGCTTCATCCGCGACGAGTTCGACATCTTCGGCGTCGACATGAACGACAGCCGCGAGCGCGTCGAGGAAGGCGTCGAGCTGGTCAAGCAGGCCTGGACCGGCCCGACCATGGAGTTCAAGAGCAAGTTCCGGCCGCCGCTCACGGGCATGCCGCTATTGCCGCCGGTCTACCAGAAGCCGCACCCTCCGGTCTGGGTGGCCTGCCTGATGTCACCGGAGAGCTTTGAGTGGACGGCGCAGGAAGGCTACAACCTGCTCTACGTCGCCTATCACGTCGATCATCCGCTCGCGGTACAGCGCATCGGCTGGTATCGCGACGCGCTGAAGAAATTCGGCCGGGCCGAGAAGGACCACGAGATCTGCTGCGTCTATCACGCGCACTTTCTCGACAATAACGACGACGCCAAGCTCAAGCAGATGGTGCATCCGCCGATGAGCGAATACGCCGCGGCCGGCATCGAGGCCGCGCGCAAGCCGCCCGACCCGACCGCCTACAAGGGCTACGAGCGGCGCGAGGCCGGCCAGCGCGAGCTCGGCTTCGAGACATACTTTCCCGGCCGCGTCGTCATGGGCGGCCCGAGCCAGGCGATCGAGCGCATCCATGCGCTGAAGGAGGCCGGCATCACCCAGGTCGGCCTGCTGGTCGATTTCGGCTCGCTGCCGCAGGACGAGATCATGCGCTCGCTGCGGGTGTTCGCCGACAAGGTGCTGCCGCACGTTCGCGACCTTTAACGGAGTCTCTATGCAACAGCCCCTCCTCCTGGTCGGCAGCATTCCGCTCGACACCGTCGAGCAGGTGTTCCGCGACTTCGGCAAGCGGCTGGGGCCGGTGCTGAAGACCCTGCCCGACGGCGAAGTCGGCCCGCGCCGGCGCTGGATCAGCCGCATCCATCAGCAGGTGCTGAACGGCCATCCCGACATCGAAACGGTTCGCTTCCCCGCGCCGGAGAACGGTGTCGAGCGCCTTTTCCCGCGCAACGCCGGCGACAGCTTCCTGTTCAAGGTCAAACCCGGCGTCGAGCGCGTCCGCTTCGGCGATCCCGGCTGGCGGGTCGGCTATGCGCGTGACGCCATCAACTCGTATTTCGTCTTCAAGACGCTGCGCGACAAGGGCGAGTTGCCGAAGCATCTGCGCTTCCAGGTTTCGCTCGCCTCGGTCAACAGCGCGGTGCCGCCCCGCATTTTCCCGGACCACGCCGACATCGCCAAGGTGCGGCCAGGCTTCACCGAAGCGCTGGCCGCCGAGGCCGACAACATCGTCAAGCACATCCCGCACGACGATCTCGCCATCCAATGGGATTGCGCCACCGAGGTGCAGGACAGTTACGGTGCAGTGCCCGGGCAGCCCAAGGAGGGCGCCATCGAACGCAACGCCGCGCAATTCCGTGCGCTCAATCGCGGCATCCCGGAGAGCGTCGAGCTCGGCTACCACTTCTGCTTCGGCACGCTCGGCGGCTGGCCGCGTTTCGCGCCATCCGACCTGTCCGCCACCGTCGAACTCGCCAACGCCACCGTCGAGGCGTCCGGCCGCAAGGTCGACTGGATTCACCTGCCGGTGCTGCCCGACATGGGAGACGCGTTCTTCGCGCCGCTGAAGAACCTCAAGCCCAAAGGCGCCCGGGTCTATCTCGGCGTCGTCCACAACATGGCAGGCTTCAAGGAGCGCATCGCGTTGGCGCGGAAGTACCTGCCCGAGTTCGGCCTCGCCGGCTACTGCGGCTTCGGCCGCGTGCCGCCGGAGCAGATGAACGAGGTGTTGGACGAGCATTTGCAGGCGGTCAAAGCCGCAAGCTGAGGACCATCATGAAGCATGCCCTGACGATTGCACTTTCGCTTTGCCTCGCCTCGTCGTTCGCCGCCGCGCAGGGCTTCCCCGATCACACCGTAAAGATCATCGTGCCGACCGCGCCGGGCGGCTCGATCGACACCGCCGCCCGCGTCGTTGCCGAGAAGCTGCAAGCCAAATGGGGCAAGCCGGTCGTCATCGAGAACCGCGCCGGCGCCGCGATGCGGATCGGCGCCGAGGCCGTGCAGAAGTCGCCGCCCGACGGCTACACGCTCCTGGTGGCGCATGACGGCACCATGGCGATCAACCCGCTGGTGTTCCCCGATCTGCCCTACGACCCGCAGAAGGACTTCGTGCCGCTCGGCCTCGTCGTCGCCATTCCCGAGGCGCTGATGGTCAACAAGGCGGTGCCGGCGAATTCCGTCGCTGAACTGGTCGCGCTCGCAAAGAAGGAGCCTGGCAAGCTGACGCATGCCTCCGGCGGCTCGGCGACCTTGCTGTCGCTCGAACTGTTCAAGGCGATGGCCGGCGTCGACGTCCGCAGCATCCCCTATCGCGGCGGCGCGCCTGCCGTCACCGCGACGATCGGCGGCGAGACCAGCATGATCATCGCCGACCTCACCACCGGCAGCGCCGGGCTGAACTCCGACCGCATCCGCACGCTGGCGGTCACAAGCACGACCCGGTCGAAGAAATATCCGGACGTGCCGACGATGGATGAGGCTGGCGTCAAGGGCTACGAGGTCAACACCTGGATCGGGGTGTTCGCGCCCGCCGGCACGCCGAAGGAGGTCGCGGCGACCATCGAAACCGCCATCAAGGAGGCAGTGGCGATGCCGGATGTCCACGCCCGCTTCGAAAGCACAGGCGCGGTGGTGCGCTCCGGCAGCGCCGAGGAGATGCGCCGCGTCCTCGCCGCCGACGTGACCAAATGGGCCAAGCTCGTCCACGACAAGAACATCAAGCTCGTGCCCTGACGTCAGGCCGTCTCACGCCGTCTTGTCACGCCGTCTTGGGATCGAGCCCCTCGAGCGAACGCTGCGCCGGCTCGACGCCCCAGCCCCACACCGCGATGATCTGCACCACGACCAGCCCGATCATCAGCCAGATCACACCGGGCAGTCCGTAGTTCACCATCAGGAAGCCCACCACGAACGGCGAGACCACCGTGGCGCCTCGGCCGAGCGTGTTGCAGATGCCGTTGGCGCGCAGCCTGATCTCGGTCGGGAACAGCTCCGGCGTGTAGACGCCGAACAGCAGCGCGGTCTGGATGTAAATCGCAACGATCAGCACCGCGCCGACGCTCAGCACGATGGCCGGATCGGAGCCGGCGTTGAAGCGCGCATAGATGAAGCCGAACACGATGGTCAGGACCGAGCCGAGGATGATGCTCCAGCGCCGGCCGATCGCGTCCGACAGATAGGCGCCGATCGCGCAGCCGACCAGCGAGGCCGCGGCCAGCACCACCGTGTAGCCGAGCGAATTGGTGATGGTCAGCCCCTGGCGCAGGAAGAACTGCGGCAGGAAGATCACGAAGCCGAAGATCAGCGTGTTGATGGTGATCAGCAGCCAGCTTCCGACCAGCAGACGTTGCAGGATCGGCGGCTTGAACATCGACGCCGCGGTGAGCTGCGGCGTCGGCGCGGTGGCGGCGGCGGGCGGCAGTGCGCCGGCGGTCGACGCCACATCCTGCTCGATCGTCTGCATCAGCGCTTCCGCCTCGGCGGTGCGGCCCTGCGCCTCGAGCCAGCGCGGTGATTCCGGCAGGTTCTTGCGCAGATACCAGACGATCAGTGAGCCTATGCCGGCGATGACGAACATCGGCCGCCAGCCCCAGGTCGGGATGATCAGGTAGCTCAGCAACGAGGTGACGGGGAATCCGCACACCGTGAGGAACGCCATGAAGGCGAGCCAGCGTCCGCGTGTCTTCGGCGGCACGAATTCGGTCAAGGTCGAATAGCCGACCACGATCTCGGCGCCGAGCCCAAGTCCCTGCACGAAGCGGCAGATGATGAGCTGCGTCATGTCCTGCGCGAACGCCGCTGCCAACGAGGCGAGCCCGAAGATCAGCAGGTTGATCTGATAGGTGAAGCGCCGGCCCATCTTGTCGCCGACGAAACCGGTGATCAGCGAACCGATCGTCATGCCGACGAAGGTGAGCGAGAGGAATTGCAGGTTCTGCGGCAGGGTCGAGAACTTGCTCTGGATCGTCGAGGCCAGCACGCCGCCGGCCACGTAAAGATCGTAGCCGTCGAAGAACATGCCTGCGCCGACCAGCCAGAAGATCCGGTAATGAAACGACGACACCGGCAGGCGGTCGAGCCGCGCGCCGGCATTCACAGAACCAGCCATGTTGCATCCTCCCCCGCGGACCCTTGATTGGGCCCGTCTTAGCCGGCGCGGATGCTATGCGAGCGGGAGCGGCTCCGCCATGGCCCCTGGGTGTGACCCCGATGTCACAACACCGGGCTATCGGTGAGCCCCTGCCGCCATCGGGGCGGTCGGATACCCTCGTTCGATTGACCGGGGACGGCATCGCACTACGCTGACGCTGTTGGGGGGACGGTGTCATGCGTAACAAGTTTTCAAGTCCGCCTATTGCAAGGCTGCGTGTTGCAAGTCTGATGGTGTCGGGTCTGCTGATCTTGGCCACAGCGCTCGGCGCGGCCCAGACCGCATACGGCGCCGACATGCCGGTCAAGGCACCGCCGAAGGCCGCACCTGCTCCGAGCTGGACCGGCTTCTATCTCGACGCAGGCGGCGGCTACGGTCTCTGGACCGGCGAGTCCTTCACATCCGCTATCCCGGCATTTGGTGAGCCGGTGGCGCCCGCCACCGGGGTCCAGGGTGGCAGGGGCAGCTTGGGCCGGTTCGGCGGCGGCTTCGACTATCAGTTCAACTCGCGCATCGTCGGCGGCGTGTTCGCCGATTACGACGTGTCGAGCCTCAAGGGCACCATCCATGACCCGGTGTTCCCAATCTCCGCGGAGATCAAGCAGAGCAGTGCCTGGGCGTTCGGCGGACGCGCGGGCTGGCTGATCAATCCATCGCAGATGACATACTTCACCGCGGGCGCGAGCCACGCGCATTTCACCTCCGGAACCATGATGGTTGCCATGACGGGCGCCGCGTTGGGTCCGGCAGCCGTGCCGATTGGTCTCAGCACGCCGGCGTTCTCGCGAAGCGGCTGGTTCCTCGGCGGTGGCGCGGAGGCGGCCGTGGGAGCCGGCTGGTACGCACGCACGGAGTACCGATATGCCTATTACGACGATCAACTGCTGACAGTCACCGGGCTGACGCCGCCGCCGTTCGGATTCACGCGGACCAACGACATCCACATCAAGCCCACGGTGCAAACCGTCACAGCGTCGCTTGTCTATAAGGTCAACCCCGGCCTGCCGGCTTTGGCGGCCGCAGAGCCCGCCGCACCGGTTATCGCCGCGCGATGGAGCGGCCTCTATGCCAATGGCGGCGTCGGCTACGGGCGATGGGTCGCCGACGAGTCGACCAATCTCGTTCCCGGCGGCGTGAACGCGCCCGTGGTGGTGACCCAGCGGCAGGGCGGCAAGGGCTGGCTCGGCCGCGTCGGCGGCGGCTACGACCACCAGTTCAACGGACCGGTCGTCGCCGGCGTGTTCGCCGACGCGGACTTCTCGAGCCTCAAGGGATCGATCCAGGACATCGCCGCAGGACTCGACGGCAGGACCAAGGAAACCTGGTCTTGGGCGGTGGGCGCGCGCGCAGGCTGGCTGGTGGCGCCGAACGTGCTCACCTACGTCAACGGCGGCTACACTGAGACGCGTTTCTCCGGCACCACCTTGATTCTGTTGGGCACCGGCCTGCCGTTCTTCGGATTGTCGACGCCGGCCTTCACCACCGGCGGCTGGTTCTTCGGCGGCGGCATGGAAGCCCCGATCGCGCCTGGCTGGTTCTGGCGCAACGAGTACCGCTTCGCCCAGTACGGCAACAGCGTCGTCAACGACACGAGCGCCAACCCCGCGGCGTTCCTGCCACGCAACACCATCAACTTCAAGCCGACGGTGCAGACCGTCACCAGCGCGATCGTCTACAAGTTCAGCTGGGGTGGCTGAGCGACGTTTCGGATGTTGTCGCACATCGCCGCCAGGATGACCTGCCGCGCCTCGCCGGCGAAACGCGGTTTCATCAAGATCACCACATAGAACGACACGCCGGCTAACGCGCGTACGGCAGCACGTCGAGGAACTGGCGGAAATCCTGATACGGCATTGCGTCCTCCAGACGCCTGCATTCCGTTCCACTTGCAAGCCTGAGTCAATCGGGTGCAGCCTGTCGCCTGCAATGCAGAGGAGCTTCGTCATGGTGCGGTTCGGCTTGGCGCTCATGATGATGCTCGCGGCCGCGGGCAGCGTGTCGGCGCAAGCCAACTGGCCCGATCATCCGCTTCGCCTGATCGTGCCGTTGCCGGCGGGCTCTGCCGTGGACGTGATCGCCCGATTGATCGCCCAGAACTTGACCGTCCGCCTTGGCCAGCCGGTCGTCATCGAAAATCGAGCCGGCGCGAGCGGTACCATCGGCGCCGACATCGTCGCCAAGGCCGCGCCCGATGGCTACACCCTCGGCATGGCCACCTCGACCACCCACATGACGGCGCCGGTGCTGAACGCCAAGATGCCCTACGATGCGGTCAAGGATTTCGCGCCGGTCGCGATTGTCGGCATCTCGCCCTACGTGCTGGTGGTCAATCCGAAGGTGCCGGCGCACAACGTCGCTGAGCTGATCGCGCTCGCCAAAGCGAAACCGAAAACGCTCAGCTACTCCTCGGTCGGCAACGCCAGCCAGGCGCATCTGGCTGGCGAGCTGTTCGCCACGATGGCCGGCGTCGAGCTCAATCACATCCCTTACAAGACCTCGACGCATGCCGTCATCGACCTCAACGAAGGCCGCATCGACATGCAGTTCGGCCTGCTCGGAACCAGCCTCGCGCTGATCCGCGACGGCAAGCTCCGCGCGCTGGCCGTCACCACCGAGAAACGGGTCGAGGAGTTGCCGGACGTGCCGACCATGATCGAGTCCGGCTTGCCGGGCTACAACGTCTCGCTTCTGTTCGCCGTGGTGATGCCTGCCGGGACGCCGAAACCCGTCGTCGACCGCCTCAACCGCGAGATCGTCGAGTATATGACCAGCGCGGACGTGCGGCGCGTGCTGGCGAACCAGGCCATCCACATCATCTCCAGCACGCCCGATCAATTGCGCGAGCGGATCGTCAACGAGATCGCGCTGTGGCGCGGCATCGCCAAGAAGGCCAATCTCGCGCCGGAGTGATGTTGTCCTAAAACACCACCCTTCCCTGCGCCACGTAGGTCCGTTGCGGGAACGGATGAAACAAGTGGTATTTTTCGTTGGTCAGGTTGTCGATGCCGAAAGCAACCGAGCCTCGCTCGCCGAACTTGAATTGCACACGGGTATCGAGCACGAGATAGGGATCGAACGCCTGGTAGACGTTCGACACAACATCGGTGTTGTCCAGCGTCGCGTAGATCTTGCTCTGATAGCGGCCCGCCAAGGTCCACGACAGCGCTTCGGTGAAGTGATAGGTGCCGCCCAATGTGGTGCGCCACCGCGGCACATAGGGCACGCGCTTGCCCACCGCCGTGGTACCTGTGGTGCTGATAAATGTCGGATCGCTGAGGATCGTGGAGTCCACGTAAGTCACGCTGCCGAACACATCCAGCTTCTGTATCAGCACGCGGTCGCGCTGCCACGCCAGTTCGGCGCCGCGGTTGCGGACCCGATCGACGTTGACGGTGGCGGTGGTCGGCGTGGTGGTGCCGGGCACCGTCGTGGTCTGCGAGATCAGCGCGTCGCGGGTGTCCTCCTCGAACAGCGACACACGGACCTTGCCATCAACAAAGCGCCGCTCGATGGCAAGCTCGGTCGATAACGCCCGCTCCGGCGCCAGATTTGGGTTTGGGAACACGATCACCCCCGAAACAGTCGCGCTCTGATAGAGCTCGCTCACCGTGGGGAAACGGTTCGCGACACCGACCGACGCGGTGGCGATCCATTCCTTGTTCGGCTCGAAGGCGAGCGAGGCCTTCGGCGAGAATCGTGTCGATGACAGCGCCGGCTGCGCCGCAACGCTGGTCGCGGTGATGGCGCCGGTGGCCGATGACGTTGCGGTGTTGAGGTTGATGCCATCGAACGCCCGCCAGCTCTCCAGCCGCCCGCCGACCGTGAGCTTGAAGAACGGCGCGAGCTTCCACGCATCTTGTGCCCACAGCGCACCGGTCGCGGTCTTGCCGCTGCCGACGGTGTAGTACGTGCCGGTCGTGTCAGGCCCGGCGAACCACGTCGGCGTCTGGTAGGTCGGATTGACCAACACGTATTCGTCGCCATGGACGCCGGCGCTGATCTCATGCGCACCGCCCGGCCCGTCCGGCCGCCAGATCGTGCTGGCATCGAAGTTCTGCCAATTGGTTCCGTCAAGCCGCGCGATCTTTCCGACATTGGTGAAGTTCGCGCCGGTCGCGGTGACCGTGAACGGGGTGCGCTGGATATCGGTCAGATAGTCGTAGCGCGAATAGACGATGTCGAAGTCGTGAAAGCCTTTGGTGTCGGTGCGCAGCGAAATGGCGTTGGTGAGATGCTGCTCATTCCAATTGAAGTTAGCGCTGGCGAAACCCGAGCCGTTGCTTGGCCCGCCGAAAGTGGGATTGCCCGCGGCGTCGGTGAGATAAGTCTGCACTCGCGACTTCTCATCGTTCGACCAATATCCGACCGTGTAGGTCGCTTTCAGCCAGTTGGAGATGTCCCAGGAGAATTTGCCTTTGGTGGTGGTCTGCTCAGTGTGCAGCAGCCCCCCGGCGCCCAGCACGTTGCCGACCCCGCCCGTGCGGTTGAGCGCAAGGATGGTGCCCGTGGTGCCCGCAGGCGGCGGGTTCGCCGTGGTGATCCAGTTCAGCGGCTGGCTATAGCTGTTCTGGTAATTGAAGGTGACCAGGGCACGGAAGTCGCCCCAGCGGTTGCCGATCGAGGCGCTGGTCTGGTCGGTCCGATAGGTGTCCGAGGTTTTGTAGAAGTTGAAGCTTTGGAATGATTCCGACTGCTTCAGCGTGCTCTCGAACTTGTCAGGCATCCGCGTTGTGATGTTGAGCACGCCGCCGATCGAGTTGCCGGGATACGCAGCCGAGAACGGCCCGTACAGGAAGTCGATCCGCTTGATCTCCTCCGGCGAGACCATGCCCCAGCGTACCGTACCGGTCGTGTTATTGTTGCCGATCAGCGCCGACAGCAGCACGTCATCAGCATAGACCAAGGTGCGCGCGCTGGAGTTCAGGCCCCAGATTCGTGACGCCAGCACCGTCTGGTTGTCGCCGGCGTTGCGCTTGCGCAGCGAGAGACTCGGGAAATATTTCACCGCATCTTCGGTGTCGATCAGATTGACCGTCTGCTCGATCCGCGCCGCGGTGATGCTCTCGACCGTCTGCGGCATCTGATACCGCTCCTTGATCGGCGACGGACCCGGCAGACTCGATGCCGCCGAGGGCTGGGGCAGCGCCGGCGCAGCCGGGACGGCCACCGCCTGTGGTTTTGGCGGCGGCTTGCGCGGCGACGGCCTCCGAGGCCGTGGCGGCTTCGACGGGGCGCTGACCAGGATTTCCGGCAGCGTGACGGCGGACTGGGCGAGCGCCGGGCGTGCAAGTGCGAGCGCACCGATCGAGGCGCAAGCCAGCAGACAAAATCGGCGTGACATGCCAAGCAACCTTCCAACAACGAGCAATGAATGCGCGGCCAGGGCCGCGCCGGTTCATGCGCGCTGCGGAGGCGCCCGGCTCAGGCCCGCGCGGGCCCGGTGGAAGGAAATACAGGCTTCGGCAGAGACGAATGCCCGCCGTTGCGTCAGCCCCACATGACGCGACGGCGCCAGAGCCGGCTCGGGCAACAGCGCAACATTGGAGGCCGACACCGTGCAGATCGGGCAATGGGTGTCAGGCTTGGCCGGCGCATCGGTGTCTTGCGCGGCGCCATCGGGGGAGTGCGAAGAACAGATGATGAAGAACGCGCTGCTGGAAGCCGCCGAGTCTTGCGTCGCCGCCTGCGCCACGATGCTGTAGGCGAGGAAGCCTTGCAGCACGAGTGCATAGGCCGCAACCAGTGCGATCAGTCCACGCCACCGCAGCGCTTTGAACGTCACAGACACGACCACCACCCTCGGATCGCATCATGCAGCAATGCGAATCCTTTGACCAGATGCACAAGAGTTCCTGAAATAAAATCCGCTTGTCGAAATGGAATTAATAGGATTTGCTCGCGCGGCAATGCAGTCAGTCAGTGAGGTCGTTTCGTGCGTGAGTCGGACGTCATTCAGTTCCCCAACAACAGCAACGACACTTTGGATCGGGCCGGTCACGATGCGCTGGTGCGACTTCAGCACGCCGCCGGCGTCGCCGAGCAGAACACACAGCAGGCGCTGAACATGGCGCACCAGGCCGCCATGCAATTGCGGGTCGCCGAAGACAAGGTCGGCAAGCTCGAAGCGGAAATCTGGACCTACAAGGAACGCGCCGAGCGCGCCGAGCAATGGCTGCGCCGCATCTCGCAGGAGATCGAGAACACGTTCCCCTCGCGCCGGCCGCAGCAACAGCAGCATCCGCAGCCCGAAGACTACGCGCCCCGGCAATCGAGGCGCTGATACCGCCCTACTCGGCCGGCACCGCGCTGGGCGTCGCCGGCTCCGGCGGCGCGACGCTGGCGCGCAGCGGCCGTTCTTCCATCAGCGCCAGGAACAGCAGGCTGAGCGCGAGGAAACCGAACGCCGCCAGGAACACCCAGCGGAACACCAGCGCGGCGTCGAGGCCGGCGGCGCTGACCGACGTCATGACCGAAACAGCGTGGCCACCCCGCTGCGGCGCGACACCCAGGACCGCCAGCAGGATCGCTCCCAAAACCGCGACGATGAAGGCCGAGGCGAGCGACCGGAAGAAGTTCAGCGCGCCCATCGCGACACCGACCTGATGGTGCGGCACCGCGTTCTGGATTGACACCGTCGTCACCGGAAACACCAAGCCGACTGCGGTGCCGACCACCGACAGCAGCGCGATCACATGGATCAGCGGCTGATCGGGGCGCCAGATCAGCCCGAGCAGCGCCACCAGCGCAAAGCTCAAGCCGATCATCGGTGCGCGCTTGTAGTGCTTCCAGTACAGCATCGCCTGGCCGGACAACAGCGAGCCCGGCGTGGTCAGCGCGATCGGAATGAGCGCGATGCCGGATTCGGTCGCGCTCAGATGAAACGCCACCTCGAAATACATCGGCACGATGATGGTGAGGCCGATCTGCACCCCCATCGCCAGCGAGGCCGCCGCAGAACCCATGCGCATCACCGGGTTGTTCAGCACGGTCAGCGGGAGGAACGGCTCGGCCGCGGTGGCAAGCCGCCAGCCGAACAGCCCTGACAGCACGAAGGATATCCCGATCAGCGACAGGATCGGCGCCGACAGCCATGGCAGCCGTGTGCCGCCCCAGGTCAGCGCCAGCAAGAGCGGAATGGCCGACGCCATCATCAGCACGGCGCCGAGCACGTCGAGCTTGTGGCGGCGGTCATGGCGCGGAATGTTCTTGAGGTGGACGTGGGTGAGGAGCGCCGCGCCCAGGCCGAGCGGCACGTTGATCCAGAAGATCAGCGACCAGTGCAGGTGCTCGGCCATCATGCCGCCAACCACCGGGCCGAACACGCCGGACGTGACCCACACCACGCCCATATAAGCTTGGTAGCGGCCGCGTTCGCGCGGCGCGACCACGTCGGCGATCACCGACTGGCAGAGCGGCAGGATGCCGCCGCCGCCGATGCCCTGCAGGCCGCGGCCGAGGATGAGCCAGGTCATGCTGGGGGCAGCGGCAGCGGCGGCCGAGCCCGCCACGAACAGGCCGATCGCTGCGAGGATCATGGCGCGGCGGCCGAAGATGTCGGACAGCTTGCCGTAGAGCGGCGCGACCGCCGTCGAGGTCAGCAGATAGGCGGTGACGATCCAGGACAGGCTTTCGAAGTCGCCGAACCAGCGGCCGATGGTCGGCAGCGCGGTGGCGATGATGGTCTGGTTCAGCGCGGCGAGGAACGCCGCCAGCATCAGCCCGAAGAAAATCTTGCGGACCTCGGCGTGCGACATCGGCGCGCGTGCGGGCTGCGTCGCTTCGGCCACAGCGGCCGGGGTGGCGTTCTTCGCCATGCCACGCGGGGAACCCAGCCCCCGCCGGCTTCGCATGCTCAGTTTGACGCGGGTCCTGGCCCGCGCGGCGGCCCGGGAAAAATTCATGATGCAGGATAGCCCAGCCAGAAAGCTAGGACGGCGCGATTCGTCGGTCTCATGTTGCAGAGCAACATCGCGCCGCAGCCGCCGAAGATCAACGGATGGCTTTGCGTATCAGCTATGCCGGCGCGGTCCGCGCAGCGGCCGCTCCTCGATCATCACCACGGCGATCAGCCCGAGCGCGAGGAACACCGCGCCGGCCGCGAACAGGGTGCGGAACACCTGGACAAAATCCCGAGCGAAATCCCCCGCCGCATGGTGGGCGCCGCGCAGCATGTCCAAGGTGAGCCCATGCCCGCCGGTGTCGATGCCGCCCAGCACGATCGCCGAGAATGCCGCAACGATCATGGCGCCGCCGAGCTGGCGGGCGAAATTGAGCGCGCCGGTCGCGGTGCCGAGCTGGTGCGACAGCACCGCGTTCTGCACGATCGTGGTGGTGACCGGATACATCACGCCGAGGCCTGTGCCGCCGACCGTCAGCAGCGCGCAGACCTGCCACAGCGACAGCCCGCCCGGCCAAGCCGCAAAGGCCGCCAGCATGGCGATGCCGAGCAGCATGCCGCCCGCCGGCACCAGCTTGTAATGAGTGAGCCGCACCATCAGCCGGCCGGCGACCCACGAGCCGGCCGTCGCCGCGGCGAGGAACACGATCAGCGCGGTACCCGAGCCGCTCGGCGAAAAGCCCAGCACCAGTTCGAAATACACCGGCATGAAGATGGTCAGCCCGATGATGACGCCAATGGCAAAGAAGCCTGCTGCCGCCGTCGCACCGACGATCGGCTCGCGCAGCACCGTCAGCGGAATGAACGGCTCGGGCGCAGCCATCACGCGAAGCACGAACAGCAGCCACAGCACCGCCGAGCCCGCCAGCAGGCCCAGGATGGGCGCGGAAACCCAGCCGTAGCGGGTGCCGCCCCATGTCATGGCCAGCATCAGCGCCATCGCCGCGCCGACCATCAGCAGCGCGCCCAGCACGTCGAGCCGGTGCGGCCGGTCGTGCCGCGGCAGCTTCCGCAAGGCGCGGTCGGTCAGCCACAGCGCCACCACCCCGATCGGCAGGTTGATCCAGAAGATCATGGTCCAGTGCACGTAGTCGGTCAGCACGCCGCCGATCACCGGGCCGATGATGGAGGCCGCCATGAACATGATCGAGGTGTAGCTCTGATAGCGCGGCCGCTCGATCGGCGTCACCATGTCACCGATGATGGTGTGGGCGATCGGCAGGATGCCGCCGCCGCCGATCCCCTGTAGCGCGCGCGCGGCGATCAGCACCGGCATGGAGGGCGCGAGAGCACACGCCACCGACCCAACGATGAAGATGACGATGGCGCCAAGCAGCATCCGCCGCCTTCCGTGGATGTCTGAGAGCTTACCGAACAGCGGCGTCGCCGCGGTGTTGGCCAGCAGGTACGCCGTCACCACCCACGACAGGTTCTCGACGTCGCCGAGCGTGCGTCCGATCGTCGGCAAGGCCGGCGCCACGATGGTCTGCTCCAGCGCCGACAGGAACATGGCGAGCAGGATGCCCATCATGATGGCGTGGATGGTGGCGCGGTCGAGCGGCGCGGATTGGCTCCGGGTTTCGGGCTGGGAACTCACATCGTTCATCGCGGCCGCACCATGCGCCGGAGCGGGCGGCAAGTTCAACCGCACATGCCGCAGGGCAGGCCCGGTTTAACCGCTTCCCTTCACCCGCTCTTTTCCTAACGCTTGGCGCCTTTGGGCCACTTCAGCGGCCAGCTCACAATGTGATCCTCCAAATCCTTGTCCGGCACGTCGACCTCGCTCGCGCCGACCTTGCCACGCACCGACACCCCCGCCGCGTGCACGCTGTCCGGGTCGCCCGAAACGAGCGGGTGCCACCAGTACAAATCCTTGCCCGCCGCCACGAGCTTGTAGCCGCAGGTTGGCGGTAGCCATGAAATCCGGTTGATGTTGCGCGAGCTGAGAGTGACGCAATCCTTCACCACCGCCGAGCGGTTCGGGTAGTCGCTACATCGGCAGCTATGGCCATCGAGCAGCTTGCAGGCGACGTCGGTGTAATAGGTGCGGTCGCTGCCCTCCTCCTGGAGCTTGTTCAGGCAGCAGCGGCCGCAGCCGTCGCACAGGCTCTCCCATTCGGCCTGGGTCATGTCGCGCATGGCCTTGCGCCGCCAGAACGGCAGTTCGTCGGCGGGGGGCGCGGGTTGCGGCGCGGGAAGCGGCTTCATCGGCGGTCGGTCGGCCTCAGGGCGGGCGGGCATCGCCCGGACGGCATAGCCCAGGGCAGGCCCGCCGCGTCCAGACTTAATACCCGGAATGGCCGCTCAATACCCCCCGCTAGCGGCGGCAAATAAGGCAACCCCAAGCGATTTTCCCCTGATTTCCGTTCACCTTGCGCGATTGCCGCGATGGAACGCCGCCCCACGATGGTCTAAAAGTGGCGCAAAGGTTAAGCGGAGCACCCCGGCGGCGGGGGCGTTCGACCTTTGGCCACGAGGCGGCGCTTGCGCGAGCTGTTTCCCGATCCGAACAAGAAGCGGTGGAAGCCCAAGATCGGCCGCTTCCTGCTCGACACCGACGCGCGCTTCGACAACTTCCTGTTTCAGACCGGGCGCTGGGCGCGCGAGGTGTGGGAGCGGTTCTCCATGTTCATGGACCGCTTCCATGTCGGCGGCTGGCGGCGCTGGGTGTTCGTCGAGCCGCTGTCCGAGATGGCGACGATGGGCGCCGGCGGCTTCGTGCTGATGCTGGCGCTGGCGCTGCCGGCGTTCCGCGAAACCTCCGACGACGACTGGCTGAAGAAGTCCGAGCTCGCGGTGACGTTCCTCGACCGCTACGGCAACGAGATCGGCAGCCGCGGCATCAAGCACAACGACAGCATTCCGCTATCTGAGTTCCCGGATTCGCTGATCAAGGCGACGCTCGCGACCGAGGACCGCCGCTTCTACGAGCACTTCGGCATCGACTTTCCCGGCACGCTCCGCGCGCTGATCACCAACACCCAGGCCGGCGGCGTGCGCCAGGGCGGCTCCTCGATCACCCAGCAGCTCGCCAAGAACCTGTTCCTCACCAACGAGCGCACCATCGAGCGAAAGCTCAAGGAGGCGTTCCTCGCGCTGTGGCTGGAGTCGCGGCTGACCAAGAACGAGATCCTGAAGCTCTACCTCGACCGCGCCTATCTCGGCGGCGGCGCGTTCGGCGTCGATGCCGCCGCGCAGTTCTATTTCAACAAATCGGCCCGCGACGTGAACCTCGCTGAATCCGCCATGCTGGCCGGCATGTTCAAGGCGCCGACCAAGTTCGCCCCGCACATCAATCTGCCGGCCGCCCGCGCCCGCGCCAACGTCGTGCTCGACAACCTGGTCGAGGCCGGCCTGATGACTGAAGGTCAGGTGTTCGGCGCCCGCCGCAATCCGGCCATGGCCATCGATCGCCGCGACGACAAGGCGCCGAACTACTTCCTCGACTACGCCTTCGACGAGATGAAGAAGCTCGTCCTGACATTCCCGAAGTCAATGAACGAGCGCGTGTTTCTGGTCCGCACCTCGCTCGACAGCGGGTTGCAGCGTGTCTCCGAGGACGCCGTGGACAGCCTGCTCAAGCAGTATGGCCGCGACTATCACGCCAGCCAGGCCGCCATGGTGATCGCAGATCTCACTGGCGGCGTTCGCGCCATGGTCGGCGGCAAGGACTACACCGCGAGCCAGTTCAACCGCGCCACCGACGCGCTGCGGCAGCCCGGCTCCTCGTTCAAGCCCTATGTCTATGCCACGGCGCTCGAACACGGCATGACGCCGAAAACCATCGTGGTCGACGGACCGGTTTGTATCGGCAACTGGTGTCCGCACAACTACGGTGGCGGCTATGCCGGCTCAATGCAGCTGGTCGACGCGCTGCGCCGCTCGATCAACACCATCGCCGTGAAGCTGTCGATCGCCATCGGCAAGGGCAACGCCAAGCTCGGCCGCGCCCTCATCGTCAAGAACGCCAGGGCGATGGGCCTCACCACGCCGCTCCCCGACACGCCGTCACTGCCGATCGGCGCCGACGAGGTGCACGTGCTCGATCACGTCGTGGCTTATGCGACGTTCCCCAATCTCGGCATGACAGTCGCGCCGCACGGCATCCTCGAGGTGCGCACCGGCGCGGGCGACGTGGTGTGGCGGTTCGACCGCGACGGTCCGAAGCCGCACCGGACGCTGCCGGAGGGTGTCGCCAAGGACATGATCTTCATGATGAACAAGGTCGCCGAGGAAGGCACCGGCCGCCGCGCCCTGATCGACGGCGTGCGGATCGCCGGCAAGACCGGCACCACCAACAATTATCGCGACGGATGGTTCGTCGGCTACAGCGCCAATTTCGTGGGCGGCGTCTGGGTCGGCAACGACGACTACGCCTCGACCAACCGCATGACCGGCGGCTCGCTGCCGGCGATGATATGGCACGTGCCGATGGTCTATGCGCACCAGGGCATCGAGATCAAGAATTTGCCGGGACTGCCGCCGCCCGCGCCGGTCGTGGCGCACAACGAGCCAGCCACTTCGAAGGACAAGTCCATGCCGCCTCCGCCGGTGCGTCCGACCGTCCTGACGCGCCGGGGCACCGACGTGCTGGTGCAGATCGAGCGGATGATGGAAGACGCCAGCCGCGCATTGCCGGCGCCGAATGGCGAGATTTCGGAGTTGCCGCCCGGACCGCGCGCCGGCGTCTCGCGTCCGGAAACATTCGCATCGGCCGGCAGTGACACGCCGGCTCGAGCGGTGCGTGGCAACTAGCGCGGCAAACTCATAGAATAGTCCGGCGATTTCGCTGCCGTTTCATCATCCTCATCGACCGGATCGATCGTGCGTCTGCTGCTTGGATCATTGTTTGCGCTCGCCGTTGCCGCGCTGATCGGGCTTGGCGCCACGTGGCTCGCGCTGACGCGGGGAACCGCGTTCGGCGCCGTGGTGATCGGCGCCTGGACCTCATTCCCGAAGTCCGGCACCCGCGACATCGACCCCTACTCGCGTGCGACCATCGCGCGGAGCGGCGAACTGCCGGTCGGCTCCGGTGACGGCGTCGCCTTCGTCGCCCGCGCCGACGATGACGGTCGCGCGCTCGATGGCCGCTGCGAGGTCCACGTCAGCGGCACCACGCCACAGGCGCGGTTCTGGACGCTGACGCTCTACGATCCGCGGGGCCGCCTGATCGGCAATGCGATCGACCGCCAGGGCTTCACCAGCCAGGAGATCGTGCGCAACGCCGACGGCAGTTTCGACATCACGGTGGCGCCGCGCACGCGGGCGGGCAATTGGCTTCCCACCAGCGGCGTCGAACGCTACGTGCTGGTGCTGCGGCTCTACGATTCGCCGGTCGGTGTCGCCACCCGCGCGGCACGCGAGGCCCCGATGCCTTCGATTTCGCAGTCATGCTCATGAGGCCGTCGCCATGATCCGCTGGCTGCTGTGGCTGCTGGCCGGCGCGCTGCTCGGCGGCATCATCCATCTCGTCGCAATCCTGATCCTGCCGCGGACCGCGACCCAGGATGCCTATTTGAGGCTGTCACCCCTTACCCCGGTGAACACGGTGACACAGTTGCCGCAGCCTACTCCGCAGGCCGAACTGCTGCCCTTTACCGATCCGGCGTTCGCCTCGGCGGTGTGCCGGTACGATCTCGACAATGGCCCGATCCGGCTGGCCGTTCCGATCAACGCGGCCTACACCTCGGTGTCGTTCTACACCCGCCGCGGCGTGGCCTATTACGCCATCAACGACCGCTCCGCCGGACGCCGGCAAATCGAGCTGCTGCTGATGACATCGGAGCAGCATTCCGACCTGCCCGAAGAAGAGGACGTCACCTCCGCCGACCGGCTGATCGTGGAGTCGCCGGGCAACACCGGTCTGATCGTGATGCGGGCTCTGGCGCCGGAGCCGGGCCTGATGCCGGTGGCGAAAGCTGCGCTCACCAGGGCCACCTGCAAAGTGGAACCGATGGCGCCCGACCGCTGAGGCCGGCGGCCATCACGCGCGGCGGCCAGGGCCCCCGGTGTCGTACCCAGTCACCCGCTGCTGAAGCAGCGTCAGCGCTCGCTCGGCCTCGACCGCCAGCGGCGAAGGCGCGGCGATCACCATCCGCTCAAGCGCGACACGATAGGATGCACAGCGCTCGTGAAGCGACTGCTTCACCCACAACACGATGTTGCGGTTCTCGGCGATACGCTGAAAGGTATTGGCCTGCTCCTCCTGGCTCAGGCCGTGGACATAGGCGAGCGCCTTCTCGCGCTTGATATCCATGTCGAGCACGTAGCGGGCGGAGCTGAAGAACGGATCGAGCCGCATGACATCGTTGCGGATGTCCTCCATCAGCCGGTTGTAGCGCGCGGTCTGCGAACGATAGGCGGTGGTGAACAGCCGTGACGCATAGGCCGAGCGATCGGGATAGGGCCATGGCCGGGAGGCCGCGCCCACCTCGCCGATCACGCTGTACCAGTGATTGCGGTCGTAGGGCGGTTCGATCAGCGGATAGGCGAGGTCGCGCAGCATGCGCTCCTCATCGGTGAGCTGATGCTTCCAGACCAGATCGTTCGCGGGGCCTCGCGCCGCCGCAGGTCCCATCCAGGCATGGGTGTCGTCGTTGACCAGGGTCGGCCTCACGCGGCCGAAATCGCCGCTGGCGCCGCAGCCCGAAAGCAGACAAAGCGCGGCAGCGCCCGCGAGCCAGCGCAATCCACCGATCATGGCGTTGGCCCGCGGCTACCGCTCACGATCGCGAGCGACGCCGGCGGCGACGGCCCGGCGTCGCGCCGGTGCCGGTGTCCAGCCCATCGGAGGGCTGATCGGGATTTCGCTCGATCCGCACCACCGGAAGGATGATGACGCTGGCCGGCTCGGAATTCGCATCCACATAACGGCCGCCACCGAGCGGCCGGTGGCCGTCTGGAAATTGGACGATGATTCCCATGCCCCTCTCCGCGGACACCAGGGATGCGGCCTTCTGCTACCGTCCCCGATCGGTCCGTGGTGGGATTAAGGACCGGCATGGTTAACGGTTCGCTAACGGAGGAGGCACTAGCATCACGCAAATGCGCATTTCGCGCGCCGTGATGATCGTGCAGCCATGACCGAAGCAGCCCCTCCCAACCTCCACGGCCTTGTCGAGCTTGGCAACCGCGAGGGCGTCGACGTCCGGCCGACCTTGCTCCGCGTGATGACCGACCTCTACATCCAGAAGCCCCATCACACCGAGCAGGAAGAGAAGCACTTCACCGAGCTTTCGCTGCGGCTGATCGATCTGGTCGACGCCAAGACCCGCGCGATCGTTGCCGACAAGATCGCAGGCTATGCGCCGGCGCCGGCCAAGGTCCGGCAGCGCCTGTTGAAGGACATGATCTCGCTCAAGGAGCCTGAGGCGGCAGCGGTCGAAGCGGCGCCCGCAGCCAAGCCTTCGCCGGTCGAGGAATTGAGCGAGCTGTTCTTTGCCGCCGATGCCGAAGAGCGGCGGCTGATCCTGATCAACCTGCCCTATGCGCCGCTGCCGCCAGCCGCGGAGATCGCGCCAGCCACCGCCAAGGAGGCCTGCAATCGCCTGGAAGCCGCAGCACTCGGGCACAACAGCGAACTGTTCGCCCGCGAGCTTGAGCGCGTCCTTGCGATTTCGCGGGCGCAGGCGCGGCGTATCTACCAGGACCAGTCCGGCGAGCCGATCGTGGTGGCTGCGGTGGCACTCGGCATGGCCTCCTTTGTGCTGCAACGAATCTTGCTCTGCCTCCACCCGGCGATCAGCCAGTCGGTGCAGCGGGTCTACGAGCTTGCCCTCCTTCATGAGGAGATCGAGACCGACGCAGCGCTGCGCATGGTCGCGATCTGGCGAGCCGGGCATCCCGCCGTGCAGAAGGCAGCGGCGCGGCCCGGTGCAGGCCACCAACCGCAATACGTGGACGAAGCGCCGGCCAGAGGGCGTCGCACCGAGGAATTGCCGGTGTCGCGGCCGAAAATCCGCTGGGAAGAGCACGCTCTGTCCAACAAGGCCGAAAGCGCGTAGCGCGTCTTAAGGTCGAGAACGCCTAGGCGCAGCCGTCACGCCACCACGCTGTCGAGGAAGTTCCGGCCGGCGCGGTCTTCGACCTCAACGATCCAGATATCGGGATCGAACTTGATCTGGCGGGCCAGATAGGCCTCGGCGTCGGCTTCGCTGGGGCGCTCCGTCTTCAGGCTGCGGATAAAGGCGCGGTCGGCCGGACGCGCTTCGTCGAAAGCGCTTTGCGGCGCCGGGCTGAAGACATCGGCGGTGCCGTCAAGCTTGGCGACCTTGATAAACACGGCGCCGGCCTCCTCGGCGCCACGCCGGCGCAACACCGCCTGCGCGCCTTCGATCTGGCAGCGCCGGATATAGGCCGCAACCCATATGCCCGATTTGAGACGCATGGACAAAAGATGCCAGGCACCGTTTCACGCGGAAGCGCGCATCCCTAAGTTTTACACGACGGTGGCCGGCTTACTCCAGCGGCCGCCCGGTCAAGGCGGCGAGATCGCGCACCAGCAGGTCGGAAATCTGGCCGGTCACCGGACGCCGCCGCGCCTTCTCGAACCGCTCGATCGACTTTCCAGCACAGTGGGATCCGAAGCTTGGAATTCACGTGACTTGAAGTCGCGGC
>JADMIO010603993.1_pt1 | contig 55471 bp, 53 predicted proteins | sample 8958161 | NCBI WGS metagenome assembly JADMIO01 (sample SAMN16585339, study PRJNA669376) | soil metagenome | isolation source: Crop rotation soil | place: USA: Cullars Rotation, Alabama | collected 2011
CGCGACAACTTGTCCACGTGGAATTCTAAGCTTAGGATCCCAATGTGCTGGAAAGCCAATCACTCTTCGGAGGGTCAAGGAGGGATCGACGCTCCAATATGCCGACAAGAGCGCCATTGCGTTCAGTGCAAGAAGCAGGACGACCGGAAATGTCATCGGCCATGGAGGCGGCAACGTGACAAGCCTCAAGATGCTCCAACCATAGATGCATAGTCCGACCAGTTGGAAGTAGGGAGCCTGCACGTTTTCGAGATTGGCGCGGAGGTCGGCAAAGCCACTAAACGGACGGATAAGTTCCCCGCTCACATAGAAGAGGCCGACAAAAACAAATAGCCAGTCAAGGCGGAGTAAATACCCGACGCGGTGCGCATCAATGGGCGCGAAATTCTCGATTTTTCCAGTTTGCATGGGCATTGTTGAACAGGTCTATGTAATCTTGCGCCACTTTCTCGATCGTGAACATTCTGGCGCGTCTCACAAGCTCATCGCGGGCTTTTGGTTGCTGGAGGGCCAATCTGATCGCCGATGCTAAGCTATCCGGATCGCCAACCTTGCAGAGAAACCCGTAACGCCCGTTGTCCAGGAGTTCTCGAACTCCGCCAGGAGAATCGGTTGCGACCACATTGCAGCCAAATGCCAATGCTTCACCCACCACATTGGGAAAGCCCTCAAATCTTGAGGAGAGAATGAGTGCATCGGCGGCCTCGAGGTAGCTTTCCGGATGTGAATAGTAGCCGCGCAGTGAAACGATGTCAGACAGTTGAAGCTCGTCAATTTGACGCTCCAATTCAGGACGCAGAGGGCCCTCGCCGAGGATGACCAAATCGACTGGGAAATCGTGCCTTATCCGTGAGACAGCGTCGAGAAGCGACCGGTGATCCTTTTGTGGTACCAATCGGCCGATAGACAGGAGTCTGCGCCGGCCAGTCCGCCACCGGTCAGTCGCGACATTCGGATCGTGGTTAATCGCAGGAAGAATTGGATTGTAGGTGGTGGTTACTTTCGCAGGGTTCAGGTTGGCGAACTTAAGGATATCCGACCGCACATCGTCAGAAACGCAACCTATTATATCTGCGTCGCGCAATGCTCTACGCAGGAGCGGCCGCAGCCAAGCACGCTCTAGCGGAGAGACACCGTTGACCTCTTCAGTCGTGAAATTTCTCACAAGCGCTACGTGACATGAATTCGCAAGAGTCATTCGTCGTGCCATCCACGTCGTAATGTTACAGATTGTGAGTACAGATACTAAGAGCGGTGGCCTTGTGCGGCTTAACCATGACAGTAACTTCGGGAACGCAGCGATCGTCCGGTGAGCTTTCAGATCGATCACACGAACGCCGGGATCCAGCTGGTGCGCTATAGGTCCTTTAGCGGAGGTTACGACAAAAGATACTTCATGGCCGACCCGTAGCCATTGGGCGCTAAGCCTCACCATGGCACGCTCCGCGCCTCCCGCGGAGAAGTACGGCATATGAACGACTATCGGAAGTTTGTCCGCCATGTGCCAGAGGAATGCACCTGAGCGGGGATCAAAAGTAAACTATTTTCTTCGCCGAGTCCGTCACCAAACTAGCTTTGGCCGATTGACTGGCTCTCGCTACGCCGCAGTGGGTAAGGTCTTGGCTGCAGATGGAGTTTTGCCGCAGCGGCTGGACTCAGCCTTGGCATCGGGCGGTGGTTTTGTACAATGACAGAAGGCAGCGTCCAGAAAAATAGGCGAAGATCCAGCCAAAGAGATTGCTGTTTGAGATATTCAAGGTCGGCGGCGATGCGCCAGTTCAAACTTTCGGGCGAATCTATACTTCCCACGAAACCACGAACTTGCGCCAGACCGGTGAGGCCTGGCTTAACGAAGAAGCGCTTTTCGTAAAACGGAACTTGCTTTTCAAACTCCGAGTCCAAGCCCAAGGGATGCGGACGAGGGCCGACCATGGCCATGTCGCCCCGCAAAACATTGAAGAGTTGCGCTAGTTCATCCAGCCGCAGATTGCGGATAAAATGACCAATACGTGTAACGCGCGGATCGTTGTGAGCACAGGCAACTGCGTTTGCGCCACTCTCCAAAACGGTCATCGTTCGAAACTTAAATATCACGAACTTACGGCCTCGAAGACCGGTCCGCTCCTGGCGGAAGAAAATCGGTCCTGCACTGTCAAGCTTAATTGCCAAGGACAAAACCAAGAACAATGGCCATGTCAGGGCAAGGCATAGCGTGGCAAGAAGGAGATCTAGGCAGCGTTTCCGGAGTGAATTGCCGTAGGATTTTAACCCCTGCTCATTGTCATTATGGGGCTTAAGATCGGGAAAACCGCGCCTCGGCGGCGGCACATGGCGCTCAGAGGGGAGCGCCTAGGAACCCTACTGTACGCAGACTGACGAGCCCTCTCACGCGGGAGCCGAACAAAACCATACATAAAGCGCCGTCCCTAAATCTTAGGTTACGCAATTTTAGGCGAGTTTGCACCAAATTGTCCACATTAAAATCGGTAACCATAGTCCAAGCGAAGGCGTGCCTATTCTTATCTAACTCTTTAAATTAATTCGCTCTTATGCGATGGGGGCGGGCTAAAACGGTTGGCAATTCGGTAGACGATGCGCCTTATGCGCGGGAATTTAGATAGTGCAAGCAGCGTCTTCTACCTGGAGTTACAAACCCCGCTGATGGAGCCATCAAGGAAGTCTGACTTGGGCACGAAGACGGTGCGCATCCTCGGGACCCATGGGATTCCGGGACGTTACAGCGGCTTTGAGACGGCGGCGGAAAACATTTCTCGTTATCTTTTGAAGCGAGGGTGGCGCGTCATTGTTTATTGCCAACGCCTGGGCGCCGGACCAATTGAATTCGACACTTGGGAGGGCATAGAAAGGGTTATCATCCCCGTCACCAAGACCGGCTGGATTGGCACTTCCTTGTTTGACTGGAAGGCCATTCAACACGCGATCGGGTTCAACGATGCGTGCCTAACATTTGGTTACAACACCGGCGTGTTCAATACGCTGCAGCGCCTGAAGGGCATTCCAAATGTCATCAATATGGATGGAATGGAGTGGATGCGTGCAAGGTGGGGGTGGACGAAACAAACCATCCTGTTCGTCAACGAACGGATTGCCGCGCGAATTGGCGACCATCTGATCGCGGATCACCCGGAGATCGAGCGCTATCTCTCGTCTTTCGCCGATCCTCGAAAGATATCGGTCATCGCTTATGGTGCCGTTGAGCCTGCTGCTCCCAAGGAGGAGGCGATCGCACCGTTTGGTCTGAAACCGAACGCCTATATGACGCTGATCGCGCGGCAGATACCGGAGAATTCGATCTTGGAAATTGTGCGAGGGTTTTGCGCTGCGCCTCGCGGCATCCGTCTTGCGGTCATTGGTCCGTTTGAGCCCAGCAAGAATGCTTACCACCGCAGTGTCAGGGAAGCAGCGAATGAGGAAGTGACTTTCCTAGGCCCCCAGTTCGATCCACACATCGTCGGTTCCCTCAGGCACTTTTGTAGAGGCTATCTTCACGGCCACACGGTCGGTGGCACCAATCCTTCTCTCGTCGAAGCAATGGCAGCGAACAATCCGATCATCGCGCAAGACAACCCTTATAATCGCTGGGTAGCGCAAGACGCTGCAACGTACTTCAATACCAGCGATGACATATCTCAGGCCGTCGAGCTTATTCTTGGCGAGCCGGGGCGTGCAAAGGAGATGGGAGCAAGAGGATACGCGCGTTTTCGCGCGGAGTTCACGTGGGAGCACATTGGCTCGCTATATGAGCAAGTACTGCTGGACGTCCTCAGCAAAATCCGGGATGCGCGAACATGACAATCGCCCAATTGGTGTTAGGACGCTTGACCAATGCTTAAAATCGGAATTGTCGGGTCGGGGAAAATGGGGCTGTCGCATTTCTCCATCTGCAACACCCATCCCGATGCCACAGTTGTCGCGCTATGTGACTCGGCTTCTTACCTGCGTCAGGCTATTTCCAAGTACTCCAACATTGCAACGTTCGGCCGCTTCGAAAGTATGATTGGCGAGACGCCGCTTGACGCTGTCATCATTGCTACTCCGAGCCATGCTCATGCGGAAATTGTGGAGTATGCCCTGGAACGGGGTCTCCACGTTTTCTGCGAAAAGCCGCTGACGCTTGACCCCCAATCCTCCGAGCGTCTGGCGCTCATGGCGCGAGAGCGCAATCTCGTTACGCAAGTGGGATATCATTATCGTTTCGTGGGTCCATTCGAGGAGCTCAAGCGCTTGGTTGACAGCAACGCTGTCGGGAAGATCCATTTTGTTTCTGCGGCAGCATCGGGCCCGCTGGTGCTCAGGCCGAAGAGCTCGACCTGGCGCAGCAAAGGATCAGAGGGGGGTGGCTGTCTCTACGACTATGCCGCTCATCCCATAAACCTGCTCAACTGGTATTTCGGTCTGCCGACCAACGTCGCCGCAACACAGTTAGTATCAATTTTCTCTGCTTCCACAGAAGACGCAGTCTACAGCACGCTTTTCTTCAGAGACAATTTATTGGCGCATCTTGACGTCAATTGGAGCGACAGCACCTCGCGCAAAATGACCACATCGATCAAGATCCAAGGATCTCAGGGTGAAATCTACGCGGATCGCCAGGAGCTTCGGGCGTATCTACGCAAGCCTCTCAAGGACACGGGATACAGCGAAGGCTGGACGGTCAAATATGCAACTGAACTTAGCAAGCCCGTGTGGTTCTATGTTCGTGGAGAAGAGTATTCAGCTCAGATAGATTGTTTCATTCGACGCTGCATCGCCAGCAGCTTGGAGGAAACGAATTCCTTTGCAAGCGCTGTAGAAACTGACCAAACGATCGCGATGTTGCGGGCTAACGCACGCTCTGTTCAGTCGCCAGAGCGGCGCCCCGATTCCAGCTCAGGCGAGCAGCCAAGGAAACGACTTTGGCCATTTGGCCGCAATTAGGTGACGTACGGATGGATCAATTACTCCTCGGCGACAACCAATTCTTCGGCATAAACCATCTCTCGGAGGCGAAAGCCCGAGAGCAGTCGATCCGTTTTCAAGACATATCAAAAGTTATTGCGGTCATTGAATCGGCGTTGGATGAGGGCGTCAATACTTTCATGTGCACAACACATGAGCGCATCGAAACGATCTGCTCACATGTGAAGTCCAATCCGACACGGTATGCCAATTTTGCTTTCTATCCTTGTATGCCCTATGCGCATAAATACGCAAACGCAGTCACTGAACACGGAATGATAGGCGCATTGCGACAATCGCTTCCACATACCGGTGTATTGGATGCGCTCTTCCGCGGGACTGCCTCGATCGCAAAGAAGGATATTGAAGGCATTGGTCAACTGTTGATCGATGCAGAAATGAAGATGTTTCACGGCATGAGCACGCCGGTAATATTTCTGCAGAACGTGTTTGTGGATTTTGTTCTTGGCATGAATATGCCCGCCGTTTTTTCTATGTTCGCTCAGCATGTCCGAAGGCAATACGGCGCAGAGCCCGGGTTCATAACCATGAATCTACCTCGCCTGCTTGGCGCGCTCGAAACGGCAGAGATCGAGAATCCCATCGTGTGCAGCAATATCAACAAAATTGGTTTCCGCATGTGTGGCGGGGTTGAGGCATACCAACAGGTTTTGCGAGGGCAGACATTCAGGCCAATCGCCATGTCTGTTTTTGCGTCCGGCGCACTTGCGCCGCGTGAGGCGCTCAGTTGGGTACTTGCGCAGCCCAACATCCAGGCAATCGTGTTCGGCGCCTCCACACAGCCTCATGTTAAAGAGACATGCGCGTTAGTGCGCGAATTGCAGCAGGAAAGGCCGATCTGACAAATGGCCAAGCTTCTTTCGGTCAATAACTACCACTACGTCCTGGGCGGGGCAGATAGGATGTACTTTGACCATGCGCGACTGTTCGAGGAACACGGCTGGCAAAATGTTTTCTTCTCGATGCAGCACCCGTTCAACCTTCCCTGCGAGACGTCGGAATTCTTTGCGGAGCGCATCGACTACGAGATTGCAGGACCGAACTTCCAGACCCTCAGAAATGCGGGCCGAATAATTTATTCGCCGGATGCCAGATCCCGCCTCTCTCGGCTGCTCGACCTAAAAAAAGTAGATATCGCTCATATCCATAGTGTCTACCATCACCTGTCGCCTTCCGTTCTCATGGAAACTCGGGCGAGGGGCATCCCGACAGTTCTCACGGCGCACGAGCTGAAACTAGCTTGTCCCAACGTCAAGATGATGAACAGTGGCGGGGTGTGCGAACGCTGCAAAGGCGGAAAGATTTGGCACGTTGCGCTCAATCGCTGCGTCAAGGATGATTTTGCCGCGAGCAGTCTGGTTATGATTGAGTCTGCCATACACAAGTCGCTTAATTGGTATGGGAAGAATCTTGATCGCATCGTTGTGCCGAGCCGCTTCTACGAGCGCAAGCTCGCCGAGTGGGGCTGGGACGAGAGCAAGATTGTTTATATTCGGTACTACGTGGATCCCGCCGAGTATGAGGAGCCAGCGTCTACTCAGGATTATATCTTGTACTTTGGACGGCTCGCACAGGAGAAGGGGCTTCGAACGCTTGTCAAAGCGGCTCGATTGTCCGGGGTGCCAGTACGGATCGTCGGTAGAGGACCGGAAGAGGTCTCAATCAAACAGCTTGCCCGCGAAATCTCGGCTCCGGTCGAGTTCGTTGATTATCTTTCGGGTCAAGAACTTATTGATGTCGTAAAGGGCGCGCGTGCGACTGTCTTGACTTCCGAGTGGTACGAGAATGCGCCAATGAGCGTGCTTGAGTCCTTGCAAAGAGGAAAGCCGGTGATTGGATCGAGAATAGGCGGAATTCCAGAACTCATTATTGAAGGTGAGACGGGGTGGCTGTTTAATCCGCGCGATGTAGAAGATCTTGCATCAAAGCTCATCTTGGCGAGAGATCTTCCCGCCAGCCGCCTTAGGGAGATGGGTGGGAGTGCCCGCGAGTACGTCGGGAAAGAGTTCACTCGTGCTAGGTACTATGAGAGTATGACTTCGCTCTACGATCGCCTGCGGTGAATTATCAGGCGGTTCTTTCGATCGATGCGCTCGGGGTCACTTCACCGTCACCTAATCAACCAGAGCGTTGAGACGATAGCCTTTGCAACCATAGTAAGGTATTATCCTACCCAAACGACGACATATGCGGATTGATGTGCGGATTCTGCTTTCGAACGTCCTGACTACTTTCAGCAGCCGGCCTTCCAAGAGCTCGGACGGAATCCTTTCGTCGAGCGGGCAGCCGACGGTTTCATCCGCCTCGGTCCCAGAAGGGGCTTCGGTTTTCGCGATCGGTGACGTACATGGAAGGGCCGATCTCCTTAAGACTCTTCTGACGTACATAGAGGTAGAGCATTCCAAGTCCCAAAATGCGAAGACGGTAGTGGTCGGATTAGGGGACTACGTTGACCGTGGCCCGGACTCGGCGGGGGTTATAGAAGCATTATGCCACTTCCAGCGCAATTATAGCATCGATCTCGTGTGGTTGCGGGGAAATCACGAGGCCATGTTGACCGAATTTATGGAAGCTCCCAACCGGATTGGTCCCGAGTGGTTCGAGCAGGGTGGGCTGGAGACCCTCCGCTCCTACGGCTGCATCATTAACCGTCGACCGCAAGACTTTAACCAAGTTCGCGACGATATGGCTCGGCTTCTGCCGATCCAGCACATCAAGTTTCTTGACAACCTGCGGTCATCGTCGACGATTGGCGACTTCTTCTTCTGTCATGCGGGCGCGCGCCCCAATATTGCCCTGAAGTCGCAGTCTGAAAGAGACTTGAGGTGTATTCGTTCAGGTTTCGCGGATCGCGATTTGCCATTTGAAAAAGTCATTATCCATGGCCACACGCCGGTCGCTACGCCTGATGTACGTACTCACCGGATCAATATAGATACCGGTGCGTACTTGTCAGGAATTCTTACGTGCCTCTCGATCGATACCAGAGGCCTTAGTTTTATCCAGTCGACAATCGACGGTACCCATCGAGTTCCACTGGTCCAAAGAAATGTTTCAATTACACCGGGACCGCTATGAACGAGCAGAATGATCTCACGCGTTTCACGCCTAACGCGGGCTGGTTGCCCTTTTCCTTATCGGAGTATTCTCGATCTCGGGCTGCGCCGAACTTGCGGGTGTTGTTGGGGATGATTTCGCGCCAACGCAAGTCGGTCATCGCCAGCGCGTTAATCGTTATTGCCATTAGCGCCTTGGCCTGTTTGCTTTTAGAGAACCGGTACTCCGCAACCGGAATGCTGCTGGTCGAAAATCGAGAGGCACAGCTTGCCGGCGTGGAAGATGCTATGCGCGACGGCGGATCGATCAACAACCGCATAGACACGGAAACAGAGCTGCTGAGCTCGCCAAGCGTTCTTATTGCCGCAATCAAGAATCTCGAGTTGTGGAAAGACCAAGAGTTTGCGTTGAAGCCGCCGCTCCTCGAGCGCTTGTTGATGTTAGTAAAGGCGAGCGCGCGAACTGACGAGTTTACACCTGCCAGCTTTGGGTCGCTCAGTGAGTCCGACAAATCCGCTCTCGCGGAGAAATTATCGCGCTCGATCAAGATCGCCCGACGGGGATTCACAAGCATCATCGAAGTGACGGCTACCTCAAAATCACCCGAAAAAGCGGCAAAGATCGCCAATGTCATGCTGAGCTCTTTTCTGGACGTTCAGGTCGAGTCCAGCATTGCGGCCGCCCAGCGAGCGGCGGATTTTCTTGAAGTACGAGCAAATGAAATCGCCGGTTCGATTGCGAATGTCGATGAGAGGCTTACGACATTCATAGACGACTTCGCGGACCGGATCGAGGATCCAGCCGACCGCGCAGAGCTGCAGAAGCTGCGGGGTGAATTGAAACGTGCATCGAATCAGGAAGGGACAATCCAGAAGCAAATCGAAAAGTTCGAGGCATTCCGCCGTGGTGGCAATCCAAGTGATTTCATCGGCCTGGATGGTTCGCCCGAACTGAAAGGCCTTTTACAGGAGCGAGACCAGGTTCTAAAGCAAATTGATACGCTTTCGAAAACGCCGGATCTGCGCGCGCAACTGCGCGATATCGACTCTCGCCTTCAGGCCGTCACTGACCGAGACATTGAGACCTTGCGGGGGCAACTCGGGAGCGTTCAGGAGAATCGTGAACGTTTGCGCCAGCAGCTTCAGGGAATTGTCGGGAAGCAATCGCTCCCCGCAGACGTATCGGTGGCGCTCTTTCGCCTTCAACAAGAGGCGGAAATCAACAACAAAATGTATGAGGCTTACGCCGGACGCCTTGCAGAAGTTCGGCAAAAGATTGGTTTTGCCTTGCCAAATTCTCGTATCGTCTCTGCTGCAATCGAGCCCAATCGCCCGAGCTTCCCGCCGCGTCTGGCCATAATGGCTATCGGAATTCTGGCGGCGGCTGGGATAGGTCTAGCTGTCGGATACGCGCGCGAGCATTATATTGGCGGCTTCAGTTCAATTGAGCAGTTCGAGGCCGTGACGGGGACTCAAGTCGCCTCAAGCGTGCCCACCCAGAAGAATGCGGAATCTGCATTCGCCACAATGCCCCTTTCCGGATTTTCGGAATCCATTCGAAGACTGCGCGTTGCATATGAACAAAGCATGGATCACTCGAAGTCGTCGGTTATACTGATAACTTCGACTGCACCGGCAGAGGGCAAGAGCGTGATTGCCCTTAGTCTCGCCCGGAGTTTCGCCTCGGTCGGCAAGCGAACGCTGCTGATCGATGCCGATCTTCGCCATCCCTCGATTGCGCGGATGCTAGGGGTTGAAGCGGGAACAGGGCTATCCGATTATCTCGTGGACGAGTCCGGTACGATGGAGTTGATCCCTCTGTCAGATAAGGATTCTCGACTTGACTTGATCTTGGGTGGTTCACCGATGAGACTTGTAAGCGACGTGCTTGTTGGCTCGTCGAAGTTCATCCAGACGATCCGGGTGCTTCAGGAAGTGTATGAGGTCATTTTGATTGACTGTGCCCCAATCGGTCCCGTTGTGGACGCCCGGATTGTGAGCAAGCTTGCCGATGAGATCCTCTTCGTGGTCAAGTTTGGTGTCACCCCGCAAAGGGCGGTTCTGTCCGGTCTCAAAGAAATGCTGATTGACCGCAGGCCTGACACGTTAAAAGTGGCCTTAAATATGCGATCGAATGGGGCAGGGGCCTATTATGGCTCGGAACAGTATCGAGATTACTACCAATCCTCCGCCTAGTGAGGGAATGAAAATGCGCGGTGCGACGGTGGGCCGCTCACTAAGCAAGGGGGCAACCCTTGTGCTGGCTAGTCTCATTGCCCTGTCAGGATTTCTGGCGGGACTTCGGCTGATTGCGGTGGAACTCGGCGTCCCGCCTGGACTTTGGCTCACCGAAGTCCGCGTGTTCGATCCTTCGCGTGCAGCCCTTCCTCTGTTATCACGTGCGCATTTCCAGCGCCTGGAAAACAACTTGGCAGACCCCCAATTGTTGTTTGCCGCATATGGTTATTGCCAGGCTGACCTTCAGAACGCTCGTCGTGCGGGCAGTTATCCTGCCTTACGCGCAGCATACCAATCCTGCCTTCAGGTGTTGGACAGGTATATCGCAGAGGCGCCGGTCATGCCAGGGGCATGGCTCGAAAGGGCACGTGTACTTGATGCCTTGGGAGGGGATAAAGCAACGGTCAACGATTCGTTGCGGATGTCTTATGAGACAGGCCGCCGGGAAGGCTGGGTCATGCCCACTCGCATTGAGTTTGTTCTACGCAATCAGACCGGGCTTCCCGCCGATCTTCAAACAGAGCTTCGAAACGAAATCGCCCTCATGACGGAGAGCTGGAGTCTCGCCCGAGCGCTCGGCAATCTTTATGTCCGGCGGCCGGAATACAAGGATCAGATTGCGGAGATCGTAGATACGCTGGCGGACGAGGACGGCAAGAAACGATTTGTCGCGGTGCTTGAGATGATGCTTCAAGGGCGGGATCTTGATGGGACTGGCCGGTCGATAAACTAGCGCCTCTCACGGCGAAACGTTATCTTGCAGCTCGCGCATGATGACTATTGCAACTTTACACGTGCAGCACCACGAAGACCGAGCATGAAACTAAGACGCCTCGTGCGTCAACTTAACGAAGAACTCGTCTCTATTGTCGGAGAGGACCTGCAAAAGGCCGTGTTCAGTTCTGCAAACCGCAACGCATCTTGGATCTTTTTTCCGCAAGTGGGTAGTGCATAGGATGCTACCGCATGTGTAAACACAATAGCGCATAATTGCCGTTTGACTACTTTTTGCCCAGGGTTGGGATAGAGGGAGTCCCAGCATAAAGCGTCAAGCCAAAGCTATTTCCAAGGGTCGTCAGGGCGCGTTTGGTCGCGTCGGTCTCGGCAGCTTTGGATGCGCGATCATGCGCCTGACCGGGTGTTGCTTCACTGGACTCGCCTGATCCGCAACCTTCCCTGACGATTATCGCTTCGCCAGCCCTTACCGTAATCCGAACGCGCGACATATATGCGGCGCAGTAATGCTGGCCGACCTGCTTGGTCCACACGCAGGCATTCGATACTGTTTCCCGATCCCAGGCATCAAACCCGAAAATTCGGTCGGCTTTGGCGACAGCGTGCCAACCCTCGAGATAGCGGAGAGTCTGGCCTTCCGTTTCCCGGACGCGGACGAACTGAGGTTTCAACCTCGATTTGAGTTTGCGAAGTTGCAAATCGGTGAATGATATGGCGCGCTCACTTCGTCCTGATCGAGAGACAAACTCTGGATTTAGAGAGTTCGGCACCTGCTATCGCCGTTCCGGCCTTCAGTGCATCGAGGACGCGTTTGCGATCGAGCTTCGGTGTCTGGGTATCCAACAGAACTCTGGAATGACAGTTGGATCGGTGACGACGACGCTCGGCGGGCATGTTCGGAGGGAAACGGTGAAGTCGGGCTCAAGAATTGTCTCCATGCCGGCTTCTTCCATGACATCAAGTGCAAATTGACGTTTCTGCCGAGCTTCAAAGTATCATCAAGATCTTGCAGGGGCTGGAGGTTGTCTGGATCATTGGTCAGCGGAAGATCCGGATCCGGCATATCATACATGGCCCGACTATTGATATGCGATGTACTCCATAAGCGATGTCTCGAAGACCTGATTGCGCCGCGTCCGCCACAGCAATCTTCGATCGAGGCTCTGTGCTCTGAAGAGCGTTACGTCTGTTGGCTGCGATCTGTTTTGCGGTTGCCATCTGGAATCAGCTGCCGTTGCCAGTGACTCCCGCGAGGCGTGAGCGCAACAACTATGGTGATGCTAAAGAAACGATGAAGAGAAGAACATACCGGGAACATCAGGCGTTCCTTTTTTCGAAACGAAGCCATTTTTGGGGCTCAGTCGTGGAGTTACGATCTAAGCGCCAGAATTGTTTCTGCGAAACGAACCCAATTCGGTAGTACTGGTGATCTAGGTTCGATCGGCGACCGAGTAAGTCGACGTCGAAGGGGGAACAGGTTCAACCTGTTTATGCAAAGCGCGCTCCACGGCTCACTCGAATTATTGAGTATCATCCACTTACTCACGGGAGCGAAGGTCGCATCATACGGCTAATTATCCTCCTCGGCTTGTGAAGCCGCCCCAAAGTTAACTTCGTGAGCCATGCAGCCCCTCTATGATCGCGGTAAGTAATGATTAAGTACGAACAATACTCGTCCTAGCGGCGCGCATTTCCCGGCCTGGTTGTTGCTCCCCCTCCTTTCAACTCACGAAAGGAGCCATCCATGGCGTATCATTTTTGGCCGCTCGTTGCGACTGCAGCCCTGACAATCGGATGTGGGACAGTGTCCGCCGACCCCCTGCCTCTAACGCCCCAAAAGTGGACCATTGGTCCAATCATCCAGTCAAAGAACTATTCAAAAGGGGTAACTCCAATGCCAAACCCGGCTGCTGATCCAGGGGGCTGGAAATTCAACTTTCCAAGTTCAACGGGTAAAGTCGGTTACATAACTACCCCGCGCACAATGTCGATCGCCGGCAAGACGCTGCGCATGTGCTTTGACATTGTAGGCTCCGGCACCTTCAAAGCGACGGACGGCTCTGAGGCTAAGGTGCGCCTCTATTTCCAGCGGAAAAACGACAATTGGTCGGGCAATGATACTTATCAAGACTACAGATGGTGGTCGACAAAAGCGTTTGCCGTACTTGAGACCAAGAATGGCGTCTGTGTATCGTCTGACATGAACACCTCGAATTGGGCACAAGTGTTGGGCAAGCCTGCTTCGGCGCGCATGACAGAGTTCAATTTAGCAACGATGAATGTGGGCAATGTCGGCTTCACATTTGGCGGTTCTGGCTATGGCCATGGTGTATATGCTGCTTCTGGTACTCCGAAGTTTGTTCTCCGCGAGTTTTCGATCAACTAAGCTCCCGACAATGAACCTCTGAGCCCTGCACCACACATGCTGGAGCTTTACATTAGGCGTCCTGCCAAATCTACGGCTTGGCGACCTCGTCCCAAAGCGGATCTCGCGTGGCCTGCTCCTCCAAGAAGCAGGCGACTATCGTGATGGTGGCCGGTGCGACTCGCGCATACTTGCCTGCAGTCAGCGAGCCATTTCAAGTTCGATGTGCCATTTTCAGACCCTGATGATTCACGATCTTTCGTGATCATGCGCATAATCCTTGGCGAAACTAGTACCAACTGAGCACGCGCGTCACGACCGACTGAGGAGACGTGTCAATTCGATCTTCACGATCTCTTCGGCTCGTGTCACGATCAGCGACGGCCTCTGGAGAGTCTGGCCGGCAAGAATGATTTGGACTATCGATGTAATCGTCGCGTTAGAGAAAAGCGATGCAACGAGTCAGTTCACGCGAGGCTGTCGCAATATCGAGAAACGTAAAGCGATTGCGAATGTCGCGGCATCGCGTAACCGCAGACCGATAGAATTCATCCGAAAGGTGAATCGCCTCGGGGGTAGTCGGTGCTCCAGCTGCGAGGAGAACTGCCTCCAAACGCTCCGGAGAAAGCGAAATCGAGGCGATGCGCGTCTGGATGGTGTGGCGGTTCTGTTCGATCAGGTGATTGAGGCGATCGGCTTCCGCCTTATCGATTTTCTTTTGCGCAAATTCCTTCCAGCAAGACTGGCCCAACTCCTCGCCGTAGCGGGTTATGAATTCCTCTCTTGTGGCGGTATCCGGGGCAACAACAGGCAAATGCTTCAGCAGCCGGTCTTGTAGACGTGCCATCGACAGTGTTGTCACGCCGACCTGCTCGCCATGATAGACCAGCGGCCGGCCCTCCGGCTCGAACATGTCGATAAAATGGCTGATCAGATGCTCGCCCTGGCTCGCCGGCTGGCTGTTCCCGACAATCGCCGTGCCAAAGCCCGAGAGGATTAAGGTGCGAACCAACCGCTCCATGATCTCGATGTCACCGGCGGCCAATGCTTTTGCGTTATCAAAGAGCGGCGGCTCGTCGTCAGCGAGAAGCGCATAAGGCAATTGGCGGTAGGGTTTTCCCAGCAGAAGGTGAGCGAGCAGCCAGTCTGCTTGCGAAGTCGCGCGACACAGGCTGTCGCCGAGCCCCGCCCTTATCAAGCGGACAGGGGCTTGCGAAAGAATCGATAAATCAAAGAAGGCGCCCGTGGGTGCATGAGCGGCAAGGGACATCTTGTGACCGTGAACGGTGATCGCCGCGTTAAGCGAAGTGTAACCGTTCATTGAAGGGGCTGTTGCGAAAACGGCATAGGGCTTGCCGTCTTCAGCACTTGCGTATTTGCACAGATCATTGATCGTGCCTGAACCTACGGCGATCAGGGCGTCGTCTTCCTTAGTCGCTATCCTGAGCTTTGTCGCGGTTGTATCATCAGGATGCGGGGTGTCGGGAAACACAATGCTATTCACCGAGTAGGTTCCCCGAAGCGCTTTTTCGACTCGGTCGCTCAATACTTGGTGCGTGCGCAAATCGCTCACAACCGCGATGCGTCGTCCAAAGCCCAAGCCTCGCACCAGATCCTTCTCCATGCCGCGAAGAGTTGGTGCAATTGTGAGTGACTTTGTTGTGACACCCGGTTGGCCAGACCCATCAGGATCCGGATAAGCGCCGGCGAGAAGTTGCGCGATTGGGTCGGCTTTCTGGGCTTGCATCGGTTCAGGTTCCAAAGATCGGCTTCAATGTGGCAAAGAGCGAGCGATAGCGATGGTAGGATTCATCGAGTGCGCGCGACGAGCTTGCATCGGGTTCGAGAGAGCGGGCCGGCCTCGGCACATTCGCGCAGGCAATGGAAAGAGACGCTATCTTGCCAGCTGCAACGCCGCCTAGGAGGGCGGCACCGATCGGTGATGTGTGGGGATAGTCTGCGACCGTTACCGGGAGATTGAGCACGTCGGCACGAATCTGGGCCCAGAGATTGCTTCGCGAGCCTCCGCCAATCACATGCGCCTTCTTGGGTTTTGCACCCAACGCGACGAGGCGCTCGAAGACGTCGCGCATCGCAAAGCTGCAGCCTTCAAGCAATGCGCGGGCAAAATGCTCGCGTCCGTGTTTCGCGGTCAAGCCATAGAAGCCACCACGCGCACCGGCATGCCACTCCGGCGCCATTGCGCCGGTCAGCGCCGGCAAAAAGAGCAGACCTTCCGAACCTGAAGGTGCCGCTGAAGCAACCTTCTCAAATTCTGCATAGTCGGCGATCTCCAGAATCCCTGTGAGCCATTTGACCGCGCCTCCCGCTAACCATCCCGGATTCTCAACGAAGTAGTTGCCAGCGGGGTAGGCATGCGTTTCAACCAACAGATCTGTGTCGAGAGCAGGGGTTTCGAACAACCCACCAACCACCTCACCAGTTCCGATCGCGACGCTCACGCAGTCGAAACCGCATAGCCCTGCACCAAGTGGCGCTGAAAAATCATCGCCGGTACCAACCGCAACCGGAATACCCGCGGGAAGTCCCGTCAATTCGGAACCATGTTTTCCGAGCAAGCCGGCGCGCTGATCGGCTTCGGCTATTGGCGGAAGTTCCTGTGCTCGAAGCTCGAATGCATCGAGCAGGACGTCCTCATAAGACCGGCTTTGCAGCCCGTACACCATACTGGTTGAGGCCAGGGCATGATCAATCACGCGAGCGTCGGATAGGCGTTCAACGATGTACGAGACGGGTTGATGAAAAAATGCGATTGACTCAGAATCTGGCGAGTTGGCCTTGATCCATCGTGCCTTTGCGGCAAGGTGACTGGGATCGGCGACGATCCCAGTAAGCGAATGGAGTACCTTCGGGTCTACCGACGGCATCGCGTCGGCTGCGCGCCGGTCCATCCAGATCAGGCAGTTACCGATCGGATCGCCATTCGACATGACCGGTACACAGCCATCAAGCTGGCCTGCGACCCCGACGGCCTGGACATCAGTAGCGCTGATCAGCGCCCCTTTCAAAGCGTCGGCAATTGCTGGGCCTAGCGCTCGTTCCCATGTTCTTGGATCTTGTTCGGCCTGCTCCTGCTTGGGAAAGAGCGGGGAATATGCCCGGGCTCCTTCGCCAACTACCTTAAGTTCGTCATCGAGAATGACCGCCTTGAGGCTTTGGGTACCGATATCGAGCCCGAGAAGCATGGGAAAGCCAATTTAGCAACAGCTCGCATTGGCCTTGCTGGCCGGCTGCCCGTAACTCTTGAACTTCTCGATCACTTTGGCGATCTCCTCGTCGGAAAGCACAAAGGGCACGCCGACCTGGAGGGCCCGCCAGTACTGGGCTGCCAGCGCTTCAATCTCTACTGCAAGCCATGCCGCCTTTTTGAGGTTGGGGCCGATGCAGACCATGCCGTGATTGGCGAGAAGGCATGCCGTGCGGTTCTCGAGCGCGGCGATGATGTAATCCGCCAGTTCCTGGGTTCCCCATGTCACATAGGGCACGCAAGGGACTGTCGGGCCACCTGCGGCAGCGATCATGTAATGAACGGCAGGAATTTCCCGGCGCAGGATCGAAAGCGAGGTGCAGAACATCGAATGAAGATGGATGACCGCGCCGACCTCAGGCTTCTTGGCCATGATGTCGCGATGGAACCGCCACTCGGTTGAGGGCTTTCGCAGTCCCTTATGAGACGCATCGAGCTTCATCGTCACGATGTCTCCCGGCTCCATCTCATTGTATGCGACACCCGATGGTGTGATGAGGAAGCCTTCTTCCACCCTGACGCTGATATTCCCAGAAGTGCCCTGGTTGACTCCGCGATCATTCATGAAAATGCAAGTCGCGATCATTTCGCGCCGAAGGGCTTCGTGTTTCATCCTGTTACTCCGTTCGAATCGGCTATTCTTGGGCCGTGGTGTTCGCGACGAGCAGCTCGAGCGACATCGCGGAGAGGATCTCTGCAATATCAGCCTCGGGATCCTGATCGGTGACGAGGAAATGTGCCGCTTCGAGACTGTCGACGCGCACGGGCGCATAGCGGCCGAATTTATTGTGATCGGCAACGACGATCACGTTCTGCGCCGATTTGAGCATGAGGCTATGAAGTTCGGCTTCCTCGCGGCTGAAATCCATGAGCACGCCACCAGGCGAAATCGCGCCGGCGCCGATTATGGCGAAATCGGCGAAATAGTTCGAAAGCATGACGGTGGTATCGCGTCCGAGACAGGCGCGATTCTCCGGCTGTATCTCCCCGCCCAAGAGATGCACGCGGTTGTTGTTTCGGCTGCTGAGTTTCATGCTGCTGGCAATGCAATTGGTGAAAACCGTCAGACGTTCACGCTGTGTCAATTCATCGGCAGCGCTTTGCACGGTCGTGCCACCTGCTAAAATGATAGAGGCGCCGTCGGGCACCATGCTCGCCGCCAAACGGCCAATGGCGCGCTTGCCATCTACATTCGTGGTCTGGCGCACCGCGATGTCAGGCTCTTGCGCGTTGAGGGAGATCGCACCGCCATGCGTTTTGCGCAATTTGCGCTGGTCGGCGAGTGCTAATAGATCGCGTCGGATGGTTTCGCGAGAGACTTTCAACCGCTTCTGGATTTCGGTGATGGATATGGAATGGCGCGATCTGACCAGCGAGAGAATCTTGTTTTGCCGTTCCTCCGCAAGCACTTGCACCTCCCAGAAGCCTTCGGTCCAGCGCTGCGCGCTGCGTTTCTGTGGTGTTTGTAGCATTTTCTTGCAATGATGAGCAATAATGTTGTAATTTGTTGGAAAGCAAAAATCACTGGGAGAAAGGAAGCGTCAAATGTCGAAGGCAGGTTCAAAGAAATTTGGCTTAACACGGCGCAGGGCGCTGAAGGTCGGCGGCCTCGGAGCGGTTGGCTCGCTGGTGCTCGGAAAGCATGGACCTTTCATAAGCAAGGCGGAAGCGGCAACACCCACGCTCCGGCTCTTGATGTGGCAGCCCTACGCCATCAAGGAAACGATCGAGGCCTTTGAGACCAAATTCAACGCCAAATTCGCGCCGACTTTCTTTGACGGCAATTCGGAGGCCTTCAACAAGCTCAAGGTCGGCGGTACCAAGGACTTCGACATGGTGATGGCCGATGGATTCTGGCCACGCCTTTATTTCCGCCAAGGTCTGACCAAGGCCGTCGACTACTCCAAGATTCCGAACATCAGCGGCGTATTTCCGGACTTCTTGCCGGATCATTTCAAGCTGCTGGCCACCGAAGACGGCAAGAACAACGTGGCAGCGCCCAATTGCTGGGGCGGCTATGGCATCACCATCAACACGAACGAGGTTGCCAAAGAGGATATTGGCTCAATCGAGCTCTTGCTCAATCCAAAATATGCCGGCCACCTGGCGACGAACTCCCGCTTTGAAGAGAATATCGCTCTCATGGGCATTCTCGCGGCATCCAAGCTTGGGACGATGAATGGCCCACGGCCTGATGGAAAGCCGTTCAATCCCTATCAATTGACCGACGAAGAGCTTGCCGAGACAAAGCGTCTCCTGATCGAACAAAAGAAGCTGATTCTAACCCGCTACCAGGATTATGACGCGCTAGATCGTTTGATGCGTGCGAAATCGGTTTGGGCGGCGCCGGAGTTCGCCGAGACCTATCGTCATCTGACAGTGCTTAAGCAGGAAGGAAAGATCGACTTTACTGTCGAGCATGTGCTCAAGCCCAAGGAAGGCGGGTTAGGTTGGGTCGATACCTGGATGATCAGTTCGGAGGCCGACCCGGAGCGCACGGAGCTTGCTCACAATTGGATCAATCTCTTCTTGGAGAAGGACAATTATGTGAAAGTGGTGCGCACGACGGGATATGGCGGCGTCGTCGATCTTCGCTCGTTGATGACACCTGAGGAAATTGAGCTTTATTTCCAGAATCGCAGCGCTGACGCGAGCCAGCTTCACATGTTCGACCAGCCCTCTTCGCCGGAAAAGTGGGAAAGGGTCTGGTCGGAAGTCGAGGCGTCTTAAAGCCGCCAGGACTGCAGGTTTCTGAACGCAAGGAGAAGCGATGTCGACGGCTAGCCCAGAAACAGCGTCGTTGTCGCTTCAATCCATCAGCAAATATTTCAATCAGGTTCGCGCAGTCGATGGCGTGGATCTTGACATCAAGCAAGACGAGTTTTTCGCGCTGCTGGGTCCCAGCGGGTCCGGAAAGACTACGCTTCTGCGCATCATTGCCGGGCTGGAACGTCCCAATACCGGTCGTGTGCTTGTCCAAGGCAAGGATGTCACCATGCAGCCGCCGTACCGGCGTCATATCGGCATGGTGTTCCAGAATTTTCTTCTCTTTCCCCACAAAACGGTCGCAGAGAATATCGTCTTTCCTTTGCGCATGCAGCGGGTAGGGCGCGCCGAACGAGATGAGCGCCTGACCTGGGCAATTCAATTGCTACGCTTGGAACGATTATCCGAGCGATACCCGAATGAACTCTCAGGCGGGCAGCAGCAGCGCGTCTCGCTCGCACGGGGGTTGATTTCAAGACCGGCTCTGTTGCTGCTCGACGAACCGCTCGCCAATCTCGACCGCGAATTGCGCGCCGAAATGGAAGTGGAAATTCGACGCTATCAAAAGCAACTCAACATTCCTTTCGTCTATGTAACGCATAATCAGGAAGAAGCGCTGACGATGAGCGATCGTATCGCCGTCATGCACAACGGCGTTTTCGAGCAGGTCGGTGCGCGGGCCGAAGTCTATCAGAAGCCGGCCACTGCCTTCGTTGCTTCATTTGTCGGTCAATCCAATCATCTCAACGGCGTCATCGAGAGGGTTGAGCGCGATTCTGCCCTGTTGAACTGGCTCGGCCAGGTGTTGGCGGTGCCCAAGCGCGAGCAGCTCTCTGCGGGCGAATCCATGCGGTTCTCGATCAAATATGAGGATGTGGAGATAGTCGCCGCGAGCGCCGGTCTCAATGGGCATGCCGGTCAAAACAGCGTGCCGGGGCGGTTGCGAGACATTATTTTCAAAGGGCAGACCGCCAACTATATCGTGCAGCTCGCCGACAATAGTGAGATCGTTGCGAGTCGGTCTCCACGCGATGTCCAAATCAATATTGGCGAGGACGTCTTGGCGGTTTGGCCCAAGACCGCCGGCATGGGCTTTCGCACATGACCGCTGCGGTCGCGCCCAGAATTGCCAAGATACGTGGCGAATGGCGGTTTAACCCTTTCTATGTCCTGGTCGGTCCCGGTATTCTGTTCCTGGTCATAACGCTCCTTTTGCCGCTGTGCGCCGTCGTCGTTTTCAGCTTCTGGCGCACTGAAAGCTACGAACTCTACCGGGACTGGAACCTCGACAATTACCGCGTACTTCTCACGGAACCCGCCTATCGAACCTTTCTTGCCCGCTCATTTGTGGGCGCCCTGATTACCTCTATCCTCTGCCTCCTATTCGCATGGCCGGTCGCCTATTACATCGCGCGCCATGGAGGCCGGTACCGTTTGTTGCTCGTTCTCATGCTGGCAGCGCCCTTTTTCACCGGCGTCATCCTTCGTATTGCGGCCTTGCAGGGACTTCTCGGCCCTGGTGGCGTGATCAACATGGGGCTCGGCATGTTTGGATTCGAACCCATATCGGCGCTGATGTACACACCCACTGCCGCAATAATCGGACATGTGTACCTCTTCATCCCCTTTATGGTGACGGCAATCTATCTGTCCCTCGTCAATTTCGATTTTGCGTTGCTCGAAACTGCGAAAGTCAATGGCGCCAGCCCGTGGCGCGCCTTCATCGAAGTGACCTGGCCACTCAATTGGGTTGGAACCGCAATCGGAACGATACTCGTCTTCATTCCCTGCCTTGCATCGGCCGTCACTCCACGCTTTCTCGGCGGCCCGCAATCGACCTCGATAGGCATGAGCCTCGGGCAGCAATTTGGTGAGACCGGAACATGGGCGCTCGGTTCTGCGATGAGCGTCATTCTCTTCGTCGTTTCCTTTCTAGTGACCGTGGCGATGGGCCTGACCATCCGGCCGAAGCGAAGCGGTCTGACCCGGCCAAGGATGGGCTGAGCAGATGGGTGGCGCTGGCGAAAGATTGCGCCGTTGGGCCATGGTGAGCCTCCTGGCGGCGCTCTACATTTTCCTTTATGCGCCAATCGCCTACGTGATCTATGTTTCGTTTTCCGAGGATACTGTCTGGCCGTTTCCGCCAAGCTTCACGCTTCTCGGCTATGAGGACCTCTTCGACAATTCGATCTATTCGGACGCTCTGCTCAACAGCCTCACGCTCGGAATTGGTAGTGGTATTCTCTCTACCCTCATAGCGACCGCGGCGGTGATTGGCATTTTGCGTTTTCCATCGCGGCATCGCACGGCGGCGTTGATCGTTTTCCTCGCCCCGCTTTTCGTTGCCGAATTGCTGATCGGCATATCTTCGCTTGCCTTTAATGCGCGGGTCCTCGGACTTCCGGGGAACATGTTTTCGGCAATCGCCGCCAACGCCGTCGAAGGTGTTGCCTTCTCCTTCCTTATCCTGCTGGCGCAGCTCGTGCGCTATGACTGGTCAATGGACGATGCAGCCATGGTGTTTGGTGCAACGCCCATGCGCTGCTTCTGGGAAGTCACGCTGCCGACTATCTGGCCTAGCGTACTTGGCGCTTTTCTCATCAGCTTCATCCTTGCCTTTAACAATCTCGAGATTTCCTTCTACAATCTTGGCGCGATACCCACGTTGCCTTCGGTCGCATGGGGATCATTGCGATTTGGATTGGGACCCGAACTATTTGCGCTCGCAGCGCTCACCAACGCATTTGTCTTCGTCATTTTCGCTGTTATGTACGGGCTGATGAAAACCGGGCTGGTGCGCTTCGGCTATCGCGGCCGTTAATGTCATTTAGGGAAGATCAGTAATGAAATTGCCGGTCTACAATCTCAATGGGAAGATCGCGGTTGTCACTGGCGCAGGCGGTGGCATGGGAGAGGCCATAGTCCTGGCCATGGCTGAAGCCGGGGCGACGGTAACGGCCGTCGATCTCAAACCGTGCCCGGCAAGCCTGTCATCGCTGCCCTTAGTCACTTTCGCGCAGGGCGATTTGCGCGATCAGGAGTTTGTGGAGACAACGATTGCCGCGGCATTCGAACGTTCCGGCCGCCTTGACTATCTCGCGAATGTCGCGGGAGTCTTGCTCTTCGGGCGCGATAAATCGCTCTTGGATATGGATCTCAAAGTCTGGGACGATGTGCTCGATATCAACCTGCGTAGTATCATCCTGACAAGCCGTGCAGCTGCTCCGCTCATGCGACGCGGCGGGGGCGGTTCAATGGTGCATTTCTCCACCATCCAGTGGATGCGCGGCGATCTCAAACCGCAGGATGCTTATCAAGCGTCGAAGGCGGCGGTCTCGGCCGTCTCGCGTTCATTGGCCATGCAATTAGCGGCGGATAAAATCAGGTCGAACACAATTTGCCCGGGACCGACGCTAACACCCTTGCAGGCGCGGTGGGACACGGCAGAAGTTCGCCAACAAGTGGCCGACTACGTGCCACTTGGCCGGATCGGGACGGCTCAGGATATGGCAAACGCCGCTCTCTTCCTGCTTTCTGACGCGTCTGGTTTTATCACTGGCATCGACCTTGTGGTCGATGGCGGCGTTCTGCTGAGGAACTAGCGTTCTCACTCTATGACGGCGCAGGCCAAGCGCTTGCCGGCATTGCCGCTGGGTTGGCTCTTGTAGTCGTCCTCGCCCGCGTGGATCATCAGCGCCCGACCATGAATCGCGTTGGACCCGCTCTCGAGGCTCACCATTGCGTTAAGAACCTGGGCGTGGATCGTGCCGTCTGCGGCAACCATTTGATTGGGCATATCCCCGGCATGGGGGCCGGCCGCGGCCAGGAACCCATGCTCCGCGCCTGTCGGATTGAAGTGCCCGCCGGCTGAATCAAAATGCGCCATGGCATCGCAGGTGCCTATCTCATGCACATGGAAGGCGACCCATTTCCCGGGAGGCATGTCCGTCACGTCGATGGCAATCAGAACCCCTGCAGGTGTCTGTGTGAGAATTGCTCCGCCTATCGCTGCGCCAGATTCACCGGTGAATTTCGCGCTCGCCGTCGCGCCAGCGAAAGCAGTACTGACGGTAAGGACCAGAAACATTGATAAAATTGCAGATTTCATATCAGGCCCAAAAATGTTTCTGCCGGCATTTTTGCCGATGTCGGTGATAGGCTCAACAAGCATTTGCGGGCGTAGCGCGTTAATCCTATGTAAAGAAGCTGTCTTAGAGGTCTCTCTTGCTCGGAACTAACGACACGACAGTTAATTCAAAGCCAGCATTTTCGCTTGCCCGGAAGCGCGTCTATGTTGCCGGCCATCGCGGCATGGTTGGCAGCGCAATCGTCCGCCGGCTCGAGGGAGAGAATTGCGAAGTTCAGACCGCGGATCGCGGCGAACTCGATTTGCGCGACTTGGCGCAGACGAGGCAGTGGATGGCCGCCCATCGCCCGCAAGTCGTCTTCATGGCGGCCGCCAAGGTGGGGGGAATACTCGCGAACAACACCTTTCGCGCGGATTTCATCTACGACAATCTCGCGATTGCCACCAATGCCATACATGCAGCTCACGAGGCGGGTGTAGAAAAGCTCGTATTTCTTGGTTCGACCTGCATCTATCCACGTTTGGCCGATCAGCCTATGCGCGAAGAAGCGCTCCTTACGGGTCCATTGGAAAGCACCAACGAGCCTTATGCCATTGCCAAGATCGCCGGAATCAAGCTCGCCGAAGCCTATCGGGACCAATATGGTGCGGACTTCATCTCCGTAATGCCAACCAATCTTTACGGTCCCGGCGACAATTATCATCCCGACCACAGTCACGTCGTCGCCGCATTGATCCGCCGTTTTCACGAAGCGAAGGCCCACTGTGCATCCGAAGTCGTTGTTTGGGGAACCGGCAAACCGCGGCGCGAATTTCTCTATACCGACGATCTTGCTGATGCTTGCGTGTTTCTCGCCAAGAATTATTCCGAGCGCGAAATCATCAATGTCGGATGCGGTCACGATGTAACGATAGCCGAGCTTTCCCGGCAAATCGCGAGTGTTGTCGGGTTCGAAGGGCGCATCGTCCAAGATGCGTCACGGCCCGATGGCACACCCAGAAAACTGGTGGATATCTCGAAACTGAGCAGGCTTGGTTGGTCTCCACGCATTTCGATGCAGGAAGGGCTGCCATTGGCTTATCGGGATTATCTTGAACGTTTGGGACAGAGAAGTCCCGGCGAGCCTAGTGTCGCTGTCTGATCTGAAGATTGTCGAAGTATGCTTGTCCGGAAATAAGCTGATCCAAAGCGGCGCGCGAATCGACTTCAAGCTGTAGCTTCTGGGCGCCGCAATCCTCACTTGGGATGTCCAACGGCGCCTCGAACGGAGCCCAGGTCGAGGCTGTGAACAATTTGCCAGTCTGCGCAACCGCGTGCTCTTTCGTCCCTAGGCAGTATAGCCGCCAAACCAGCCCGACTTCGGTAATCAAGCGTTCGGCTTTCATCTCGCCCACCAGCGTATACCTTCCCGGAGCCAGTCTTAGAACCTGCGACACATGCCGGAATCGATCCCGCGTGTTGATGAATTCGATCCGCAGCATACGATCGGTGCTACTGGTGCTGCGTGGAACCACGCGAATATCCGTATTCCTGAGCTTGTCGATGTTCCAACCGAAGACCAAATTCTGCGGGTCGAGTTCAAAGCCGCCATCGAAAATTTGGCCAGCTTTCCGAAGCTCAGCCTGTGACAAGAAATCGAGCCAGATAAAATAGGCGGTATCGAAGTCTTTATTGGCGATCAGCTTTGCAATAAGCTCGCGCAGTTCCGTATGCTTGGACTCGCCGCCCGATTTGCGCAGGTCCGAAAGGACGCCATATGCGACTGCTGGACCGTTGGGGCTGTTGATTATCGCGGTCATCAGGGCTTGGCGCCACGGTGGATCCTTACCAAGTTCGGTAACCAACGCGGGCCGACTTTCGTCATTCTCGGCAAATAGCGCTGCAATCTTGATAAGGTCGGGCACACGCGCCGGCTGCGCCCTCATCAAAGCATCCAGCCGATAAAGGGCTGCGGGATAATCCTTGCGACGTAAGAGAATGTCGAGGACTTCGGCCTGCGCCGTCAGGTCGCGGAGACTTCGATTTCCGGCAAGTATAGCGAGGCGCTCCGCACTGTCGCCATCGGCTTCAGCTCGCAAGAGCGTTGAAAGATTTTTCAGGGCCATCGGATCAAGCGGGTCGCTGCGAAAGGCAGCTATCTCGCGATCTCGCAGCGCCTGTCGTTCCAATGCGGACATCGCCTTCACCGCGTCAGTTGCGCTCACCGTCCCAGCTCCGGCGGGCATAGGCCTAATAGCGTCAGGCCCAGAGAGCGCCCAAATGGTGTAATAGACGGCCAGTGCCAATCCGACTGCTGTGACGGCAATCACCAATGCGCGCTCGGTTGATCGCTTCGCACCGAACCAATGTGCCTCAGTACGAGGGTCTGAAGCAAAAGCATCCATGCTCAGGTCCGTATCCTACCAATTTACCCAGCCGGTGCGGATAACCGGAAAGTTTGTCAGAGATTGGTCGTCCCAGAGCTGCCATCCGATCGCTAGCAACGCCACAGTAATCAGCACGTAACAACTACGTCTGATTCTCTTCTGAATCCTGTTTGATCGACTGGCATCCGCCTTAGCGGCGGGAAGCAGGCGGCGCCCCCTCGAATTGCGATGGCTGCGCCGCCCGGATCGCGGTGGAGGTGCGAGGCGCAGAGGAGCTCCGGCTTGTGCCTTGAGTTGTCTTTGCGCGTCGCCCGCCGCGTCCAAAACTCTCTTGAATAGTTGACTCTCCCACTTGTCAGGGTTGCGATCCGGATGAAGCCACTTCAGAAGCCATTTTCGATGCTCCTGCAGGTCATCTAGGGTTGCCGTGGGCGTGAGCCCCATCAACCGGAAGCTGTCTGCGCGCGGATGAAACAACACTTGCTGGAGAAACATCACTGCGGCTTCGCGGATTTCACGCGGCGAACGTGCCCGCGTGCGGCTGGCCCAAGCAATGTCCTCGTCGGAATCGGCAGCGATGCGAATGAGATGGAGGACATCATTGGGCAGAGGCTGGGCTTGTGCCTGCCGTGCCAGCAACGGTCGCTGGACCATGTCGAGCGCAATATCCAAGGCCGGCCGCCGTTCCATGACCTAGCCCTTGGACGTTATCTGCTTTTGCCCGTAACTATGATACTCATACGCGCCATAACCATAGCCGTAACCGTATCCATAGCCAGTCTGCCGCGAGTCGAACTTGTTCAGCGTGGCGCCAATAATGGTCGAGCGCGTGAATTGGAGGCGCTTGAGGGCCACTTTGAGCGTGCTGCGGCGTGTCTCGTTAGCTGCGACCACCAGCAGCGTTGCCTGAGACAAGCTCGCCAGCAACGGCGCGTCAGCCAATCCCATGATCGGCGGACCATCGATCAACACGATATCGAATGACTGCGCCGCGAGCGTCAACAGGGATAGGAATTTCGAACCGGAAAGCAGTTCCGCCGGATTTGGCGGCAGCGGGCCTGAAGAAATGAAAGCCACGCCCTCGTACTGCGTCAATTGCACCGCATCTTCGGGCGAATTCGCACCTGTGAGATAATTGCTTAGCCCCACCTCATTGGTGAGATTGAGAATCTTGTGCAATGACGAGTTGCGCAAGTCCGCATCGATCAGCAGAACCTTCAGGTGGATACTCGCCAGCGAGCGTGCGATCGAGACAGTGGTGGTGCTCTTGCCCTCGGCCGGCTTGCTACTGGTTACGAGGAGCGATTTGGGCAATCCCTCCGAGGTGGAAAATTGGAGCCCCGTGCGCAGCGATCGGTAAGCCTCGGCCATGCCGGAGCGCGGATCGGCGAGTTCTTCCTCGACCGTCGAACCGGGTTTGGGGCGAGGCACAATGCCGATCACGGAGAGACCGGTCTCAGTTTCTATATCCTCCGGCGCCTTGAAGGAGTCGTCGAGATAGTCGAGACCGACAGCGCCTGCCGCGCCGATCATGAGACCTAGAACAAGTGCCAGGGCGAGGTTGTGGAACAGCTTCGGAGAACTTGGCGAACTGGGCAAAGCGGCTCGGTCGACAATAGAAATGTTGTTGGTCCCTACGCCGCCTGCAATGCCGATTTCCTTGTAGCGTTGCAATAGCCCGTCATAGAGCGTTCGGTTGGTATCGACCTCGCGCTGAAGAATTGTGTAGTCGATGCTGCGATTGCGTTGATCGACCACCTCGGTCTTGGTTTGGTCGAGCTGCGCGACCAGCATCTCTTCTTGTTTCTTGGCGGCCTCGTAGTTCGATTGGATCGAATCCTTGATCGCCTCGATCTCAAGCTTGGCTTGCTTGTCCAATTCCTGGATCTGATTGCGCAGCTGAACCATGGCCGGATAGGCGGGCTTGAAGAGCGCAAGTTTCTCCTGGTATTGCGCCGCCAATTCGGTGCGGAGCTTCCTGTTCTCCTGGATTGCCGGGCTCTCAAGAATCTGTTGCAGCCCGAAGCCGCCGGTCGATTGCGCCTGTTTCCAAAGAAGCTCCTGCTTGATGCGCTCGTTGCGTGCTTCCCGCAGCCGGGTGTTTATTGCTTCGAGATCGGTGCCGGCCAAGCTCTTCCTGTCATCGAGATTGATGATGCCTTTTTGTTCGGCATACTTGACGAGTTGGCGCTCAGATTCCTCAAGCCGGACACGCAACTGCTGCAATCGGTCCTCAAGGAATTTTCGAGCGTAGGATGAGGCCTCGTAGCGCCGGTCGAGATTGTCGGCGATGTAAACCTCGGCATAGCCGTTCGCCAAACGTTGAGCGAGCGCCGGATTCGGGTGGCTAATCGTAATATTGACAATACGCGATCCGCGAACCGGGGCGATACTCAACATTGTTCGCAGTTTGCTCGCTGCTCCCTGAGCGCGCGAATCGAGCGCATCGGGAGACTCACTATTCTCCTTCCCAGCGCTCTCTGAGTCCGATCCGGAAAAAACGCTGCCAATGGACTGCCTGATCATGCCAAAAAGGGAGGGTGCTGCCCGCTGGTTGAAGGCCGAATCGTCCATGAGGCCAAGAGTGGACACCACGCGTGATGCCAGCGAAAGGCTGCCAAGCAACTCATACTGGGTCTGGTAGAAGTCCTGCCCAGTGCGCATTTCGTTGGGTTGCAGGTCACCGACCTCAACGACATTCATGGCTTCGCGCTCGATCTGAATGCTCGCCGTCGTCTGATAGATCGGCGTCTTCAGAAAGGTGATGATGGCGGCAAGCACGAGAGCGGCCAACGTTGCGCCGAGGATCAGCCAACGATATTTGATCGCGATGCGAAGATACTTCAAGAAATCAAAGCGCGGCGCGCGTTCGACTTCGAGATCGACTGGATAATACGGATAGAGATGGCTGTCGCGGCGATAGGGATCCGGAACATTGGCGGGATCGCCCGGAACTATGGCGCGCTGGTTGCTGCCCCTGTCTCCCGCATTCGGTATGTTGCTTATGTGATTCATGCCGTCCGGTATCAAAGCAGGAGCATGGTGAAGAGGCCGGAGAGCGGCAGAACCTCCTTTATGTCACGCAGAGTCGTACGGGCGCTCGATTCATCCACCATGACGATGTCGCCTGCCTGCAACATCGGATCGTTCACCTTGCCGCTGCGAATCTTGGTAATGTCAAATCTCGCGCCCATGCGCTTGTTGCCAGCGGTCCGAAACACCATGACACCGCTCGGGTCGGCGACTATCGCAAGTCCTTCGGCGAGCGCCACAGCCTGCAGCAGCGATACTTTCCCGGTTATGGGATAGATACCCGGCTTGTTGACCGCACCGTCGACGGTGATGCGTTGGCTGTTATACTCTTTGATGAAGACCGATACCTGCGGCGATTGCAGGTAGGTGGCCTGGAGCTTCTTGGCGATATCCCGCTCCAGTTCGGAGGCCGTGCGCCCGCCAGCCTTTACTGTCTTGATAAGCGGCATGGTGATCATGCCGGAAGAGCTGACCTGCGCTGTACGGGTCAGGTCCGGCACGCCGAAGACCGAAATCTCCAGAACGTCGAGCGGGGCAATCTTGTAGTCCTCGCTCGTCGTATCGCCGGTCGGAACATCGCTCGCGGCGAATATCTGTTCCATCTTGGAAGCGGCGGCCGTATTGGAGACCTGCACGGTTCCTCCGCCCTTCTGTGAGAACGAGCTCTGAGTTGGACCTTCGAGACTGGGTGCGCCGCCACCACAGGAGGCGAGTAGGCTCAGAACGACGGCAATCATGCACAGCCGCAAGATGCTGAGGGCGTGTGAAAGGGCGGCGCTCATAGTGCGGTTCCTTGGAACAGACGACGCCAAAACGGTGCCGTCTCGACCTTTTTCGGAGGCATGATCTCGATTGGGGCGACTACGTCAGGTGGAGCATTCTCCAATATTTTCTCAGGCCTTAGTACAACAAGTTGGGTTGCTTCGTCCAATCCAACCTCATCGGCGGCGAGCCGGAATGCCTTGGAAAGCCCCGGTGGGCGGCGCGATGTGCCGTGCGCGTCGGATGCTAAAATGTGAACGAACCCATCGGCGAGCAATTTCTGCGCCCAATATTGCGGCCGACGCCCGAAATCTCCCGTCAGCGATCCGGCGGTGATTTGCATCCAGACGCCCGTCTTCACATAGCGCGAGATCATCCCGTAATTTGGCTCGAGCCATTCGAGCCGCTCAGGATGGGTCAGAATGGGAATGTAACCGCCCGCAACTATGCTGAAAAACAGGCCATCCAAGCGCGTTGGGAGAATATTATGCGGAGGTTCAAACAGAACGTAGCGGCTGCCATGTATGGTCAATATGCGGCCTTCGCGCAGGCAGGTCAGAAAATCCGGGCGGATGTGCGCGTCGCTGCCGGTCACCAGCGCCAGGTCGATCCCTTCGCGGTCCAGCCTGTCGTTGAGTTCGGCAACCCGCAAGGTGATGTCGGCCGACTCGTTGTCATAGAGGCCGGGCATGAAATGTGGCGTGCAAGCCATGACCACAACGCCGTCATCAACAGCCATGCGGGCCATTTCAAGTGCAGTCTCCAGATCGGGGGCACCATCGTCCACGCCCGGCAAAATATGGCTGTGAAGGTCGATCACAAATTCAGTCCAGTATTGGTTTTGATTGCGCGCTGGTTTCCCCCTTCCCAGCAAAGCGAAGTCGAGTTTAGACCATGACTGTGAGAAGATTGGGGCGATGCTTGCGGTGCGTTCATTTGCCCCTCCTTTCCGAGCGGTGTCTGTGGTCTCTGGCGAATCTGAGTGTGCCCGGGCCGTCTGCGGGGATCGTTGCGATGAATGCGCAGACGATGCCGAAAACAACCGCCAAAGCTGGTTCCCGCAGTGGATAGTCTACGAGCGAGTGGAGGAGAAGCAGCCCGCAGACGAGCGCGCCCGCGCGGGCCAGCACAATCCCTTCCAAATTGTCTCGTGGTCGCCATAGCCGATAGAGATTGACTACATACCACGCCAGGAACGCCGCCATGACCAGGGCGGCCGGCAAACCTCCTTCCAACCATAATTCGAGCCATTCATTATGGGCGTGATTCACATAGGCTGCGAGTATCGTGGCCGGCGTTTCATGCATCGCATAGACGGGGACGAAGGTTCCGAAGCCGCTGCCCAGGGGGAAGAAGTCCCAAGCGGTGCGGATCGTGGTATCGGAGATGACGGTCCGATAGTCACTGACCGGGTCGAGTTCCGCGAGCCGGAGTATCGCGACCATGCCGAACTGGCCGATGAGCACGAGAGCCACCAGTACAGCGATGATTGCCCAGCGCGACTGCGATTTGCGATTCTCGAACCCCGTTGCACCGATGCCGATTGCGGCGGAAGCGAATAAGGCGAGCATTGCGAGAATAATTCCAGCTCGCGATCCAGCGGATGCCAGGCCGATGATCACTGCAATGAGCATCACCGCGGCAAATGCGCCAATGATGTATTTGTTGAGTCGCCGCTCGCGAATGGTACGCAGCGCCAATGCCCAGGTCAGCGGTATCGAGCAATAGAGCAGCGCTGCAAAGAAATTGCGATTGGCGAAAGTCCCGGTCGCCCACCCGATACCGCCGTAGAAGTCGAGCACGCTATCCCGCCCCTGAACTTTTTGAGCGAGGCCGAGCAGGACACTTGCGAGAACACAGGCCAGCAGGACGATCGTCACCAACCAGCGCTCTGCGGATCGCAATGACAGGCCGGCAATAAAGGCTGCAATCGGTGGAAGCATTGCCAGGAACGCCAGTCGCGTGTCGGGTGGGCTAAGACTGAAGGCCATCCATCCGGGTTCGACACCGGCCGCACGCAGGGCGTCCATCGCGAACTGTCTGCCTGGGAGTGCCGACCACAAGCCTGCTGGCAACGGCACAAGCTGGAGAAGAACCAAGGCGACGGACAAGAGGATGATAAGGAGAGCCTCTCGAGAGGTCTGGTTAGGCGAAGCAAAGCCGATTCTAAACAGACCAACTGCGATGACGAAGATGCTCGACACGCGCAGCACCAATGCCGGGACGGGCGAAGGTACCGAGGTGCCGCCCAAGAGAATGGCGAGAATAACAAACGCGCATAGAGCAAAGGTCCATACGCGTTCTAAACTCGTTATCGGATGTTCGGCACCACCAAGTGCAAACGTCACGCCCTCAGTCCAAGAATAGCATTTTGACGGGCTTTCTATTCCACGCTTACAGGTGGGCCGCCTCCTCCGACGTGTCCATCACCGTCGCCGTCGCCGACCCCGGCACCGGTTCCGCTGTTCCCCTTGCTGGCCTCGTTGATGATCAAGGCGGCCGACCCGATTATGGCGGCACCGCCCATGACATAAAGCGGGGTTAGGTTATTTTCACCCTCACCATTGGTGGCAGCCGGTATCGCAAGCGCTGGTTCACCAAGAGCGGTCGTCTGACCGGAAACGCACGGTGCGGTATCGCTCACCGTCGTGACTGACGTCTCCGGAATTTCAAAGACGCAGCCCGGATCGGCATACACAAGCGAGGCCGCGCTTTCATCTCCAACCAGGACTTGGTCGCCCGCCTTGAGCACCATGCCTTGCTTACCGGGCTCAAAACCATCTCCGCGATTTACGGAGACTTTGCCCTCAAGTTTCACAAGTTCTGCAGCCGATGCACCTTGGAACACTGCGAAAAGTCCAAGTAGTGCCACGGTCGCAAAGCCTGACTTGGCGTTACTTCTTATCATTGAGTGACCCCTCAAATACGACAGCTTTGTCGTCCCACGACTTGATCTAAAATCCTGCAAAAATTGCAGTTTCAAACCAAGATCACCCGCCAAAATCATAATATCGCATTTCGATCAGATGATCCAATGATTTGTCTGGATGCAGGATCAACAATGCGACATAGGATCACATTCTTTTCGGAATATGGCCCTCCGTTTCCCAAGTTAGTCGCAACGTGTGACTTGACCGTGACCGCCGATGCGCCAAAACTATTGCGTAGCGTCACTCCGGGCGGCATTCGCGTTGCGCGCCCGACCAAGTCCGATAGGTGCCGGTTTCCGAATTGAAAGAGGGGTGCGCTGCCAAGCATTTCTTCTTCCATTCTTCTGACCCGCGTTTCGACCCATCGGGGGAGGCGTCCGCCTGTTTCTCAATCTTCTTCGCTGCTGCGGGAGGTTTTGGCGGCGTGGCTACCTTCAGCGTTGGTGCAACCAGGACCGGCTTGGCCTGTTCAACTGAATATTGGTCGAGGCAGGCTACCAAGGCGCTCTTATTGGCTTGTCGCCAGCGAAGCTCGAGCTTGCGCTCTTCGTCTGAAGGTTTGGACGTCGATGCCGTCGTCGCGACCGTGTCGCTTGCCGGACTCACGACGGTCGCCTCCGAGGACGCCGAGAGAAAGACCTTTCGATCGGCGAGATCGCGCGCATAGGCGACACAGTATTGTTTGGAATCTGCGCGCGCCGGTGCCGCGCCGAGCGCTATGGGCAGCAAAATCAAAACGCAAAGCAACACGCCCAGCGAAGCCTTCATATCACCACCCTTCCCGCAATAGTGTCGGTGATCGAATCGAATTCGCCGTCGCTTGATAAGAGCGGGAAGATCAGCCCATCATTGGGGCAAAACTGCGATGGCGCTTACTCATGCTGATAAAACGGGCGCGTTGCGCGGTTCGTCCGCATGTGGACGCGCAAAAAATTGCGGGAGCCCGATAAAGCTCCGCATTTGCCCGAACAGATTGATCCGCACCTTGTGACTACAGGCCACGCGTGCCGGCGGATCACGCCTCAATGTTCGGTAACGAATTCTTTGCTGGATTTGTCGATCAATCCGGAAGCGGGCGTTCCAAACTCGCTCCAATTCCGGACAATGTTGACCTCGATGCTGCCATTCGCAACACGGGTCATGACGATCGAGAGCACACCTTCGGACATTTGTTCAATTGCCAAATGCCTGATCTTCTCCCGCAAGACGCTATCCGTCTCGACCTGACTCATCTACTTACTCCTCACTCACCTACCGCCGAATACGCAGCAGACCCCACACCCGGCTAAACAAACCGGCAATGCGACTATATTCAATTCCGCTCGAAAAGCAAATCTAGCGGGTGCCCGGACCATTGTGCCGGCAGGAAAGCTGCTATGCGATAGTAGGAGTGCTGCGGCGTTCCGTAAAAAGCTGCATGCGCTTGACGCTCATCGATATGTGGCTCCGTCTGATATGGCCTACGGCCTCCAGATCCTCGACTTCCATGGCGGCCAATATGTCGGCCATCTCACGGCGGAAGACCGCGAACTCATCGGGGAGATTGAGGTGTGGAACGGATTTGAGCCAGATCCGATGGGTCAAGAAATAGAGGCGCTCGGAAATGTCGCGGAGAGGTGCATTGCCGGTCATGGCCGCCAGCTCGGCGAAAAACTCCATGTTCAACTGGGCGAAAGCCTTTGGGTCAGGATTATTTGTCAATTCGTCGCAATGGGCGAGCAAGGCTTTGACGCGCGCGATGTCGGCGGTAGTCCGGGGGAGCGGATCGAGCTTGCCGATCAATTCCGCAAGCTCCATGCGTAGGCGATAGACCGGCATCAGGGCCTCCACATCGACGTCGGTCACGAAAGTGCCCACGCCGTGCCGGCTCTCCAATAGCCCCTCAGATTCGAGCCGCGATAGAACACGCCGCAAAGGAGTGCGCGACACGCCAAATTCACGCGCAAGTTCTTCCTCGCTCAACCGGGCGCCGGGTTCATACTCGAGAAGACAGATACGATCGCGGATGGCCTTGTACATCCGCTCGAAGCGCTCGCGCACCTGGGGAAGGGGTTTTTCGTCGATTTCGGCGGGCAAACTCATCCGGCCTCCAGAACGGCATTGAGGAACTGGCGGGTTCTCTCATTCTGCGGGGCAGTGAAGAACTGTTCGGGTGGTCCTTGCTCGCAGATCTTGCCCTGATAGAAGAAGCAGACCCGATCGGCAAACTCCCGCGCAAAGCCCATCTGGTGGGTGACCATCAGCATGGTCAGGTCATGTTCGCTGCCGAGCTTGCGGATGACTTGAAGAACCTCGCCAACCAATTCCGGGTCGAGAGCCGAAGTCACTTCATCGAACAGCATGATGCGAGGCCGCATGGCAAGCGCTCGTGCGATCGCAACGCGCTGCTGCTGGCCGCCGGAAAGCTGCGAGGGATAATGATCCTTCTTTGCGGCAAGACCCACCATCTCCAATAGCTCGGCAGCGCGGGCTTCCGCGTCCTCCCGCTTCATGCCGAGCACGGTCGTCGGCGCCTCGATGCAATTTCCCATGGCCGTCATGTGCGGGAAGAGATTGAAGGACTGAAACACCATGCCGATCTTGGCGCGCACGCGGCGAATATGCGCCTTGTCGGCGGGGATGAGCTTTCCATTACGCTCCATATGCGTCAATGGTTCGCCCTCGACCCAGATCACGCCGTCATCGATCTGCTCAAGTGTCATGAGCATGCGCAGCACCGTCGTCTTTCCCGATCCCGAAGGCCCGATGATCGCGACTTTCTCGCCCTGGCCGATATCGAGCTCTAGCGAATCGAGCACGGTAAGCGGGCCGTAGCGCTTCGAAACCTTATCAAAGCGAACCATCGGTTTGGTGTTCATCGCGCATATCTCCGGTTGAGGGCGCGTTCGACTACCCGGATGAGGGCCGCGGATACGAGACTCATGATGAGGAAGAAGACGCCGACCAGAGTGATGGGTTCGGTATAGCGGAAGGTTTCGGAGCCGATGATCTTGGCGGTCTGCATCAGTTCGAGCACGGCAATCGCCGAAAGCAGCGGAGTCTCCTTGAACAGCACGACCAGATAGTTGCCGAGCGCCGGAACTATGGGTGGGATCGCCTGAGGGATGATGACATCGCGCAAGGTTGTCCAAGTACTCAAGTTCAACGCAGTGGCTGCTTCCCACTGACCGCGATTCACGTTCTCGAACCCGGCGCGATAGACCTCGGAACAATAGGCGCCATAGTGCAGTCCGAGCGCCAAAACGCCGGTGGTGAAAGCATCGAGCACGATGCCGAACTGCGGCATGACGAAATAGAGAAAGAATATCTGGATCAACAAGGGCGTCGAGCGGACGAGTTCGACGACGAGCGAAATCGGCCAGGCCGTGATCGGAAATGCAATGCGGAGCAGGGTCAAGGCCAGGCCCAGGAGTGCCGCAATGACGAAACCCACCAATGTCGCCTCTATGGTGACGATCGCCGCACGCCCCAGTGCCGGGAGAATCTCAAATGCGAAGGCCCAGTCCCACATCAGGCGGTCCTCCGTGTAAGTCCGCGGCTTGCACGGCGTTCGAGCAAACGCATGCCGATGGTCAGGAGCAACGACATGGCGAGATAGATGAGCAAGACGAGCGTGAAGATCGGCAGGGTCTTCATCGTCGTCTGGTTCATCTGCTGCGCCTTGAAGGCGAGATCGTTCAAGGTGATGAGCGAGACAAGCGCCGTCGACTTCAGAAGCTCGATGAATAGGTTGCCCCAAGGCGGGATCATCGCGACGAGCGCTTGCGGCAGGATGATCCTCCGCAACATCTGGATGCGCGACATGTTGAGCGCGGTCGCCGCTTCCCATTGTCCGCGCGGAACCGCCGTGACGGCGCCACGCACCACCTCGGCCCCATAGGCACCGACATTGAGGCCAAGACCAACCACACCGACGGTGAATGCATCGAGCATGATGCCAAATTGCGGCAACACGAAAAACAACCAGAAAAGCTGAACGAGCGCGGATGTTCCGCGGAATACCTCGATATAGATATTGGCGAGCCAGCGGATCGGCGCGGGCCCGTACATCTTGCCGAGGCCTGCGGCAATCCCGGCGACGACTGCCAGCGCACAGCCGAGCAGAGTGAGGCGCAATGTCAGGCCGGCGCCTAGCAGCAGGCCAGGGAGGAATATTTCATAGCGCGGCAGAGCGCCAAGCACCGCAATGGCGAGGACCGTTGCGACAAACAGGGCAACAAGCGTGCGGACACCCATCAGATCCCCACGGTGCTACTAAGAAAGGAGGAGGCGACGATTTCCCGCCGCCTGTTGGTTCAAGGCGTCATTCGCCTTTGCACAATTGTTCCATCGTCTTGTTGGGGAGGTAGTCCTTGCCGAAGCCGATCGGCGTTACCAAGGCGATATGCTCATCGGAGCCGATGAACTTCTTGAGTTCGGCATTGAAGGCTTCGTAGAGATCGGTATCTTCCTTACGGAAGCCGAAACCACCATGACCTTTGACGGATTTGCCGGCGACTTCGCCAAACGGCGTCGTCGATTCAACGCCATCTCCTTTCTTGGCCATGTCGGCGATCGACAAGGCCGTCAATGCGGCGCCATCGGCGCGTTCCGATTGCACGGCAGCAAGAAGGCTCGCCTGGTCGGGCAGGATGACGAGCTGGGTTTCGAGAACGCCAGCATCCTTGGCATAGCCGCCTTCGACGGCACCCGCCATGACGGCGAGTTTCAGATCACCATTGGCCTTGAAGCTTGCATAGTCCTTGATGCCCTTGGGATTGCCTTGCTTCACCAGCATGGCCTGGCCGATGCCATAGGAAGGCTCAGAAAAGAGGATCTCGGCGCAGCGCTTCGGATTGATGAACATGCCGGCTGCGATGATGTCGAAGCGCCCGGCCTTCAGGCCCGGAATGAGCGAACCGAATTCGGTGAGCACGCCGTCGACCTGCGGAATGCCCATCTTGGCAAGTACGGCCTTGGCGACTTCCGGCGCCTCGCCGGTCAACTTGCCGTCCGGCGTCGCATAACCGAAGGGTGCCTCATTCGCGAAACCGACACGGATATAGCCCTGCGCCTTGGCACGCTCGAGCGTGGTCTCGGCGAATGCAACGCCAGGCAGACACAGAGCCGTGCCAAGACCCAGGCTGCCCGCGATCAGCAATCTGCGGCGAGAAATCAATGAATGAACCGGCATGCGCGTCTCCCTTCCACATTTTCTGTTGCGAAATGGCCTTGCGGCTATTTTCCATAGTTGTATACAACTAAAGGAACTGTGCGGCAAGTGTTAACGAGCGATACGCGTAAGCAATGAAAAATGACGAAGCCGCCAAGGTTCGTTGTGCACATGTTTGGGGAAAATGGTCATGCAGAGGATGTTTCCGCCTTTGGAGTTCAAACGACGCGTCGCCGATACCAAACAGCGCATGGCTGAGGCCGGCTTCGATCTCATCATCTGCCAGGATCCCGCCAATATGTGCTGGCTCACCGGCTTCGATGGCTGGTCTTTCTATGTGCCGCAGTGCGTCGTCGTACATGTCGAGGAAGAGACGCCGATCTGGTTTGGCCGTGCCCAGGATGCCAAGAGCGCGCGCCTGACGACCGACCTACCCGACGGCAATATTGTTCCGTATGCTGAAGGCCTCGTGCAGCATTCCATCGGTCATCCCTACGACGCGCTGGCAGCGCTGATCGTCGAACGCGGCTGGGGCAACGCGCGCATCGGCGTCGAGATGGATGCGCATTACTACACGGCACGCTGTCATGCCCATCTCGTCAAGGGACTTCCCAATGCCAAGATCGACAGTAATCGCGATTTGGTAAACTGGGCGCGCCTGGTGAAATCGAAGGCCGAACTCGCCTATATGCACGATGCCGGCCGCATCTGCACCCAGGCGATGAAGAGCGGTATTGCAAAGATGAAGCCCGGCGTCGCACAACAGGAAGTCATCGCCGCGGTCTATCACGCGCAGACGATCGGCATCCCCGGTGCGGGCGGCGATTATGCCGCCATCTGCCCCTTGATGCCTGTGGGTGAGGGCACCACTACGCCGCATCTGACCTGGACGGATGAGGCGCTTCCCGTCAACACGCCGGTGATGCTCGAGATCGCCGGCGCACGACGGCACTATCATGCCCCGCTCACGCGAACCATGTATCTCGGCACCCCACCGCAAGTCATGGCGGATGTCGCCAAGATTGCGGTCGAGGGCGTCACGACCGGTCTTGCCATGGCGAAGCCCGGCAAGCTTGCGGAGGATGTCGAGGCGGCCTGGCAGGGGGTTCTGCGCCGCAACGGGCTGAAGAAGGAAAGCCGTGTCGGCTACTCCATCGGGCTTTCATATCCGCCGGATTGGGGCGAGCGGACCGTGAGTTTGCGTCCCGGCGATCGCACCGAATTGCAAGCCGGCATGTGCTTTCACATCCAGGCGGGGCTTTGGCTCGAAGGCTTCGGTGTCGCCATCTCGGAGTCCTTCGTCGTCACTGACAATGGCGGCGAGCGTCTCTGCGATGTGGCGCGCGAGTTGATCGTCATCGACTAGATCATGTTTGAAAATCCGTTCACCGCGGCCGAGATTGCGCGGCGCTTGCATGCCACGCGTCGCGATCTTGCAGCGCGTAATCTCGACGGCGCGGTCTTTGCTTCACCAGAGAATGTCTTTTACCTGACCGGCCTCGATCACTGGGGATATTTCGCGCCGCATCTGCTTCTCGTGCCGCTCGAGGGAAAGCCGGTTCTCGTGACGCGGGCGATGGAGCGCGTTTCAATCGAGAAACAAGTGGTGAGTGCCGAATTCCGCGGCCACTCCGATTCTGAAACGGCCGCGGATGTCATGGCGACGGTGCTTAAGGACCGCGGGTTTGCAAACCGCGCGGTCGGGCTTGAATCTTGGACGTCCGGCATGAGCCACGGCCTCGCCGCATCGCTTCAGGCACAAACAGCCTGCACATGGAAGGATGTGTCGGGACTCGTCGATGCACTTCGTCTCATCAAGAGTACGGAAGAGCAGGTCCTCATGCGCAAGGCAGCGCGGGTGACCGAAGCGGCCGCCGGTGCGGCCATCGCAGCGATCGCGGATGGCGCCGTCGAACACGAGGTCGCGGCGGAAACCCTTGCCGCAATGACGCGCGCCGGCGGACATCCGCCGGGCTTCGGGCCATTCATCCGCCCGGGCCACCGTCTTGGCGAGGAGCATGCGACCTGGGGCAATGACACGTTGCGCGAGGGTGATTTGATTTTCCTTGAACTCGCCGGTTGCGTGTCACGCTACCACGCACCACTGGGGCGCATCGTGCGTCTTGGCGAACCGTCCGATGCCGATGCGGCGATGGCGCAATTGAGTCGCAAGGCCTTCGATGCGGTTTTGCTCGCGCTCAAGCCGGGAAATCGCGCACGCGACGTCTATGCGTCCTGGCAGGCTATCGTCGATGATGCCGGGTATTCGCACTACCAGCGCCACCACTGCGGCTATGCGGTGGGGATCGGCCTGCCGCCATCATGGACTGGCGGCAATTCGGTCACGGGCCTGCGGCGCGATTCCGATCTCGCCATCAAGACCGGGATGAGCTTCCACGTACTCTCATGGCTGATGGGAACGGGCCACGGCGATGACTTCATCTCCAACACGGTGCTCGTCAACGAGCGGGGCGCGGAAGTACTCACGCGGATTTAAGGTCCTTCAGCCGGCCCAGACCCTATTCTAGTCCAACAGCGCGCAGATCGGCCGTAAAGGCGTCGAGCAGACGATCATCGTTGAAGGGGCGCGACTTCACCCATTCGGCAGCGGAAAATGAGGGATCGAGGAGAAGCACGCGTTCGGCGGCGCGGCGCGCTTCATTCTGCTTACCCTGGCGGTTGAGGGCAACGGCGAGACCGATCCAGGCACGAACATATTTGGCGTGGTGTTCGAGCACCTCGTGATAGATATGCTCGGCTTCCTCGTTATTGCCCAATGCCAGATGTGACAGGCCCATATTGGAGGGAATCCAGGCGGGCGAGTGCGCGCTGAGCGACAAGGCCCGCGTATAGGAGCCGATGGCGGCGCGAAAATCGCCCATCAGATCGAAGAGGGCGCCCTGATAGCCGATGATCTCGGGACTTTGCGGCGCAACCTGAACAGCCTCATGCATCTTGGCGCGCGCCTCGTCCCATTGCTTCTGAAAAAAGCTGAGAAAGGCTTTCAATGCCAGCACATCGGCATTGCGGGTGGCCGAGCGGGTCGCGCGGTCGCAAAGCGCATTGGCGCGATCGAGGGAATCGCGTTCGTCCTTACTCCAGCCGAGCCGGACTTCGTCGAGATGGCAGAAGGCGAGGGCAACGAGCGCGCTTAAATAATCAGAATCGAGCGCCAGGGCCTGCTCATAAAAGTATTTTGCTTTTTCGTGGCCCTCGCGGGTGAATTGCCGCTCGATATCATGGGCGCGCTGGAACAAATCCCAGGCCTTGCCCGACTTCGTGCCACGGCGGACGAGCTGTGCCTGTTCGCCCTCGGTCAGTGCGAGTTGAAGAGCCGCGACGATCTCGCGCGAAATCTGGTCCTGCACGTCGAAGGAACTTTCGAGGTCGCATTCATAGCGCTCCGCCCACATTGTGAGGCCGTCTGCCGTGGATGTCAGGCGGGCCATGATGCGCGCATAGGGACCGCCGATCTGGATTGTGCCGGAGAGCACGTAGTCCTGGCTGCCGGCGACCGATGCGGTGGGGTCGACGACCAAAATGGAATTGCTGAGGCGCGATAGAATGAGCTGGATTTCGCCGACGAGCGCGTCTGCGAAGAGCTGGCCTTTCTCGGTGGCGTTGAGGCTGCGGAAAGGTTCGAGACGGAGCGTCGGTTTCCTCACATGCTTGAGGAGGCGCGGCGGCGTTTTCAGATCCGCGCGCGCCGTCTCCATGAATATTTCATAAGCCGGCAGATAAGCGCGGTAGACCTGGACCGGGGTGTCGATATTCTTGAGTTTTCTTGGACCAAGATCCTGGATCGTCGCGCCTTCAACGGCGCTCTTGGCGCCGGGCGAAAGCGTGTAGAAAATGTCGCCCGGGCCGGCGAGCGATTGCAGGCGAGCCGCAACATTGATCGCATTGCCGAAATAGTCGTTCTCGATGACATAAACCTCGCCAGCGGCAATGCCGATCTTCCAGTGCCCGGCCTTGTCCTTCGCCGTTTTGCGATGATGCCCCAGCAGCCCGGCCTGTGCGGCGACCGAAGCCTGGAGCGCGCGATTGAACTCGTCGAAGGTCGCGAGAATGAAATCACCCGGCGTCTGCAACACCTTGCCTGAATGCCGGATGATGCTTTCGGCAACGATGGCACGCGTTTCACGCAGCACGGTGATGCTTGCCCGGACGTCCCGGAAGACGAGTTCGCTATAGCCGACGAGGTCGGCCGTCAGGACGACCAGATTGAGCGGCAGCCCGGCAGCGGGCCGACTGGACTCACCACTTGGTTCGAATTTGCCAAAATCCGGGGACATGCTGCGTCCGATGCGTCAGAGCGTAAGATACGGCAGAATCGGATTCATGTCGCGGTGGAGCAGGGATGCGCGGGCATCCAAATCATCATCATGGTTCATGACGAATTTATCGCGAAGTTGATTGATTTCGAACCGGAAGATGGCTGTCCGGTCCATGTCGTCGCGGCAGTTTTGAAACCCGACGGGCGCGGAAGGACGAGGATTACCAGCGGCCGCGGCGTTACTGCGGAAGAGGCGGAACAGCGTGCGGTCGCGGAAGCGGCCGAGCGCCATGCGGCAGTGTTCAAATCCCATCATGGCATCATCTACGCCTCGCTTAATGAACTGGGGATGTCCGCCGTCGACCCCCATAAGCTGATTCTTCTCTCCGAAGCGCAATATGATTCGCGAGAGAAATGGAATCAGGCCGTCGAATCCGATCATCATCACCCGGCGCGCCTCGACCCAAGCGCCAAGATCGGATGGGCCGAGGCGCAGGACAGGGATTCGGGCCGGTTGGTCCATATTCCCGCAGCTCATGTCTATCTCGGCTATCCCGATGCGGCGAGCGAGGGCTTTCCTGTGCCGGATTCGAGCGGGCTTGCGGCAGGCCACAGCATTCATTCCGCGCAACAGCGCGCGGTTCTGGAGCTGGTCGAGCGCGATGCCGTCTCGCTGTGGTGGTATTCGCGCGCGCAACGCCCGGAACTGCGCATCGGAGCCGGCGAAATTGCGTGGTTCGATGCCTTTGCCGACTGGTTGCGTCGCGCCAATCGACGCTTCTGGCTTCTCGATCTTGGCCATGACCTTCGAATCCCGGTCGCCGCGGCGATTTTGTGCGATGAGCATGGCCGCGATCTATGCTTCGGCTTCGCTGCGGGGAGTACGCCTTCCGAAGCGGCCGCGTCGGCGCTCTGCGAGTCGGTGCAGTTTGATCTCACCAAGAAGATGCAGGCCAGATCGAATACGCCCGCGCCATTCCTGAAATGGTGCCGCACCGCGTCGATTGCGGATAATGCCTTTTTGCGCCCCGAGCCGGAGGCGCCTGTGTCGCGTTTGAACACCGAGCCCGATCCGAGTGCCGCAATCTCGCGTGCTGAGCTGCACATGATCTTCATCGATCTCTCGCTGCCAGCAGGAGGTGTGCATGTGATTCGCGCCATTGTGCCGGGTCTGCGACCGATCTGGCCGCGGTTTGCGCCGGGCCGGCTCTATGACGTACCTTTCCAACTGGGCTGGACTGATCACAAATTGACGGAAGCGGAACTCAACCCGGTTCCGATCCTTTACTGAGCGTGAGACTCGGCGAGGCGACATGGCTGTGAAGTTCAGTCTGAGGCCTGCGACACGCGAGGACGCCGTCGACCTCGCGATACTCATGGACATGGCAAGTCGCGGGCTTGTGAGTTGGCTGTGGAGTACGATCGCCGAGCCCGGCCAGTCTGCATTGGAAGTGGGCCGCGAAAGGCTGCGTGATCGCGACGACCTCCCTTCGCACTTTTCCCGCTGGACAGTTGCGGAGCAGGATGGCGCGATCGCTGGTGGCTTTGCTGGCTATGTCGTGCCCGATCCTTACGATGCCGGAGATGTCAGCGACTTGCCGGACGTTTACAGACCTCTGCTCGAATTGGAAGCCTTGGCGGCCGGCTCATGGTTTCTCATGGCAATCGCTGTCTACTCCGATTTCCGCCGACAGGGGTTGGGGTCTGCTATGCTCGATGCGGCCGCGAACACGGCGCGCAACTCCGGCGCTGAATACCTGATGCTGACCGTGAGCACCACCAATGAGAACGCGCTCCAACTCTATCGAAAACACGGGTTCATTGAAGTCGCGCGACGCAAGGCAATTAGCGTTCCCGGCTCGGGAGAAATGGGGGAGTGGGTATTGGTTAAGAGACCCAATGAGTTTGGAACTTCTCTTCTCCCATAGGGTAAACTAAGGTAATGTGTGAATGCGTGAGGAGGCGGCAACATGGTCAACCGTCGTGTAGCACTGCTTTTGGCCAGTATGGCACTGACCACGCCTGCCTACGGCCAAGAAATGCTAACGTTTTATGTCAAGAATGAAGGTGCCGCAGGCAAGGTGACGGTCTGGCGCGTCAATCCCGATAGCACAGAGAAGAAGGTGTTTGACGAGGATATGGCCGCATACCCCGATAGCCCCAATGAGCTTTCTTTCAAAGAGCCGGGGCCGGAACCAGTTTCGTTCAGATGGCAACATTATGCAGACGGCAAGACAAGGCTCGGGCCGGCGGCGCCTTACTCTGCCGGCGAGCAAATACCGGTATATTCCGCACCCTGAGAAAGTCAGGCATCCTAACAGTGGGTGATCAAATGGTTTCGCGTCGATCAGTTTTGATGAGTGTGCCAGGCATCGCGCTTCTTGCTTTGCCGGCGGCGATCGGTGCGTCGCCGGACAGAAGTTCGGCACGACGCGACAATTGCTCTTTTGCGAATGAAGTGAGAAGCGATCTGATGGCATTGGTGTCGAGCGGTGTCGTGCCGCTTGACACAAAACGGACAGTCCGCTGCCCGCTATGCCTGGAATACATAACGGTATCCGCGTATGACCTCGGTCTCGATGCCGAGGTCTAGCGGCCGCAGCCGAACAGCACCGCCGCTCCCATGCCTTGTCGAAAATCGCTGTTATTTTTCAGATAGGTTTCAAGTTCAGCGCGCGTCTTTTTCGGCGGCAGCGGTACGACGATTTTGATGGGCTTTCCCTCTTCGTCGGGGATCGCCTGACAGCGACTGTCGTCACCAAGTATCAAATTGAAAGCCGCAGTCACCGCATTCAGATCCATTTCCTTAAACGATCCATCTGCAGTATCAGGCAGGATCCGGAACCATTCGCCGACTATGACGTCGGCGAGTTCTGATGACACCCGCCCCGGTCTGACTTTTCCGCGTGCCATTTGGACCTCTCATTCATTCGGTGAACATCTGGTCAATCGAGCAGTTTTGCTATAGGATCATTTTGTGTGGTCGAACGCAACTGGGTAAACGACGATGAACTCCTTACGCGCATTGTTCGTTACTGCTTTACTGATTGTATTTTCACTGACGAATGCGTTGATCGCGGATGAGGTGAAAAAGGAGCGTCCCCTCACGGTCCAGGAGAAAGCCAATTCCACTTCGATCATTTGGCTTGCGGATCAATCCTTGGAAAACGCGAGTTTGCTAGCGGGCGCCTTACGCAGTCTGAACCTGAGCGCAGATGAGCCAGTACGTATCGGCAATAAAATCGGATTTTTAGTTAACGAAAGCGCCAGCGGCACGAAGCAGTTCATTGGGCAGCTTATGCAATCGGAAAATAAGTTGCTGGCTCCTGAAATCAAAACGCAGATATTTGGTGCCGTACCGAACAGCTCTCTCGTTGAAGTCGGAGAAAATTCGGTTGGATTCAGTTTTGCGGACTGCGTCGACCCAAAATTGCGTTACGCGACAATGGAACAGCCGCTAAGCATATTGTGGGGTATCGAGCGTGTCTGGAAAACGACGCCAACCACCTACAACAAGGGTGGTGTTGCGTGGATCATCGATAGCGGCATCGGCAGCGACTTCAATGGAGAATTGAACATCCAAAGCAGGAAGAACTGTACTCGGAGCGGATGCCTGACAGACGGCCTGCGCGATCGTGTTGGGCATGGAACCATGATCGCTGGCATCATTGGAGCAATCGGAGGAAATTCAAAAGGAGTGGTTGGTGTCGCGCCGGGTGTCCCAATTCACGCACTTCGCGTTGTCGAGGACAGTAGCGGTCAGTTCAATATCATGAGCCTGGTTTATGCTCTTGCATGGCTAGAAGGCAATGCCTCGGATGCGCCCGACGGCAATCTGGATACTCCCAGTCCAGGGGATGTTATCAATATCAGTTTGGGAACGCCCTGGTTGCCGGGCGATCCGACTCTGCAAGCCGTCGCGGACTCTCTCAAGAATCTCGCCGATTTGGGGCTCAGGATTTCGATCGCCGCAGGCAACTCCCATGTGCTTAACGACCTTGGCTATGTGCAGTCTATCTTTCCAGCTCGGCTCGGAGCCTACAGGTCTGCTGCGAAAGGTGTCATCGCCACCGCTTCGGCCATCGAGATTTCCGATCGATTTTGGCAAATGTCGGCATTCGGCAATTTCACTGCTGAGGGAAAGGCCAGCGCCAAACGGCTTCCGGACTTTGCGGAGCCCGGCGTTGACATCGTTTCGCTTTGGCCGAACGCGGATTTAGCCAAATGCTCAGGAACTTCGATGTCTGCGGCGTTTCTTTCGGGGATTCTCCTGTGGGGAGATCCGAAGCCGGACGGCAAAGCAAAATATGATCGCTCAGCGGAGGTCGTCGGACTCACCCATAAGCCCGCCCCAGGTACTGACACTGATTATGTCGAAGAGCTATACGACACAATCGCCATAAAGCCGTAGGTGGTTTCAAGCGCGTATGTAATGGCAGCGACTAGTCGACATGCTTGGGGGCATCAATTGCACTTTGTACCAATGCGATGGCCTCGGGACTCGCCCACTCAGCAGGGCCTAAAAGACGGCCGATTTCGTTTCCCTGCCGATCGATAAGGATGCTGGCAGGGAGGCCGACCGCCTTCATCGCATCGAGCGAGCGCGCTGTTGTATCAACATAAAGCTTGAGATTGGTGGCCTTGGTCTCATCGAGAAATTTTCGGGCAACCGGCACGCCCTGTCGATCGACGCTGACCGCGACGACTTCGAAATCCGATGAACCCAGCTTCTGCTGAAGCGCATCGAGCTCCGGCATCTCCTTTCGGCACGGGGCACACCATGTAGCCCAGAGATTGAGGAGAACGACGCGGCCCTTCCATTTGTCGAGCCCGGTTTCCGCCCCCGACTCGTCCTGGAATTTGATGTTGATGATCGGCTCGCCTGCCGGTTTCACCACGAAGGCGGCCATTGGACCTTTGGCAAGCTCGCGGAGACCGCCAACCGGTCGAGCCTCTTCCGTTGGCTTGCGCGGTTCGCCACCGATCAGGTAAACCCCCAAAATACCGGCGCACACCACGAGACCGATGAGCCAATAGCTGCGGTTGCGGCGCGATGTACTTGCCGGGCTTGGTTCCTTCGTGCTTTCAACCGACATGTCTCTGTCAGGACCCTAAATGAGCAACAAAATGTGGGGCGGGCGTTTTGCCGCCAGTCCCGATGCAATCATGGAGGAGATCAACGCCTCGATCGGCTTCGATCAGAGGCTTGCCGCCCAGGATATCGCCGGGTCGAAAGCTCATGCCGCCATGCTCGCCAAGCAAGGTATCGTGTCAAAAGCCGATGCGGCGGAAATGAGGCGGGGCCTTGATCTGGTGTTGAAGGAAATCTCCGCCGGAGGGCTCGCCTTCTCGCGCGCTCTCGAAGACATCCACATGAATGTCGAATCGCGGCTCAAAGAGCTGATCGGCGAGGCCGCCGGCCGGCTCCATACGGCGCGCTCGCGCAATGACCAGATCGCCACCGACATGCGCCTGCATCTGCGCGACACAGTCGATCACCTCGATGTGCAATTGGTCGGATTGCAGAAGGCGCTGGCGCAAAAAGCGCTCGAACATGCGGCTACAATCATGCCGGGCTTCACGCATCTCCAGGCGGCGCAACCGGTCACCTTCGGCCATCACTGCCTGGCCTATGTCGAGATGCTGGGGCGCGACCGCGGTCGCTTTGCCGATGCAAGGCGCCGGCTCAATGAATCGCCGCTGGGTGCGGCAGCACTTGCCGGCACGCCTTATCCGATCGATCGCGACATGACGGCGAAGGAGCTCGGTTTCGACCGGCCGATGCGCAATTCGCTCGATGCGGTGTCATCGCGCGATTTCGTTGTCGAAGTTCTCAGCGCCGCGGCGATCTGTGCGACGCATCTCTCGCGGCTTGCCGAAGAGATCGTCTTGTGGTGTTCGGCGCAGTTCCAGTTCGTGACGCTCACCGACAAGTTCACGACCGGCTCGTCGATCATGCCGCAGAAGCGCAATCCCGATGCCGCCGAACTCGTCCGCGCAAAACCGGGGCGGATCATCGGCGCCTTGACCGGGCTGCTGGTGGTGCTGAAGGGCCTGCCGCTTGCCTATTCCAAGGACATGCAGGAGGACAAGGAACCGGCTTTCGATGCTCTCGACAACCTGTCGCTAGCGCTCGCCGCGATGACCGGCATGGTTCATGACATGCGGCCCAATGTCGAGGCGCTGCGGAAGGCGGCGATGAAGGGCTACACGACGGCGACCGATCTTGCCGACTGGCTGGTGCGGGAGCTGGGTTTGCCCTTCCGCGAAGCGCACCATGTTACCGGCCGCCTGGTTTCTTTGGCTGAAGGCAAGGGTGGCGATCTCTCCGAATTGACGCTGGCCGAGATGCAGGCCGTCAATCCCAAGATCACCGCCCAAGTGTTCAAGGTCTTGACGGTGGAGGCGTCGGTCGCGGCTCGCAAGAGCTTTGGCGGCACCGCACCCGCCAATGTGAAGCGGGAGGCCAAACGCTGGCTCAAGCTCTTGGACAGAGGCTAAGGGTTCCGTTACAAGAGTCGCCATGACAACACTGCGAATGGCTCTCATTTTCGCGCTGCTTCTGGCGGTGACGGCCTGCGGCGTCCGGGGTCCGCCCGAAAAGCCGCCGGGCGCCAAGCCGCCGCCGAAAGACGACCCATTTGTGCTTGATCCGCTGATCAAGTAGGCCGCCGGTTTCCCATGCATCATTTTGCCTATCGCGACGGCGTGCTCCATGCCGAGGACGTCAGCCTCAAGGTGATCGCCGAGGACGTCGGCACGCCGTTCTATTGCTATTCGACGGCAACGCTTGAGCGCCATTACCGGGTTTTCGACGAGGCTTTCAAAGGCACCGACCACACGATCTGCTATTCGATGAAGGCCAATTCCAACCAGGCAGTCGTCAAGACTCTGGTCGATCTTGGCGCCGGCATCGATGTCGTGTCGGAAGGGGAGTTACGGCGGGCCCTGGCGCTTGGGGTTCCCGGCCGCAAGATCGTGTTTTCGGGCATCGGCAAGACGGCGCGGGAAATGGCGCTAGGCCTGAAGGAGGGCATTGCTTGCTTCAATGTCGAATCGGAACCCGAACTCGAATTGCTTTCGAGCGTGGCGACGCGGATCGGCAGTCGCGCCATGGTTTCCATCCGCATCAACCCGGATGTCGATGCCAAGACGCATCACAAGATCACGACCGGAAAGGCCGAAAACAAGTTCGGGATTTCCTATCTGCGAGCCCCCGAGGTCTATGCACGTGCTGCGGCGCTGCCGTCGATCGAGGTCGCCGGCATCGACATGCATATCGGCAGCCAGATCACCGAGCTTGAGCCCTTCGCGCAAGCCTTCCGATTGATGGCCGACCTGACGCGCACTTTGCGCGCGCAGGGCCACGACATCCGCCATCTCGATCTCGGCGGCGGATTGGGCGTGCCCTATCGCGGTACCAATGACGTGCCGCCGCATCCCGATGAATATGCGACGATGGTCAAGCAGACATTGGGCGATCTCGGCTGCCGGCTGGTGCTTGAGCCGGGCCGCATGATCACCGGCAATGCCGGCATCCTCTTATCGCGGGTGATTTACGTGAAATCGGGGGAAGAGCGCGATTTCATCATCCAGGATGCGGCGATGAACGACCTTATCCGGCCGACGCTTTATGACGCCTATCACGAGATCATCCCTGTCGCGGAGCCGAATGGCGATGCGGCGCGGAAGGTTGCCGATGTGGTGGGACCGGTGTGCGAATCGGGCGATTACCTAGCGCGCGCCCGAGCACTACCTCCAGTGGAGGAAGGCGATCTTCTCGCCGTGATGACGGCGGGTGCTTATGGCGCGGTGCAATCCGGGACCTATAATTCGCGACCTCTGGTTGCCGAGGTGCTTGTCAAGGGCGATCATTTCGCCATTGTTCGGCCAAGGCAGAGCTACGAAGCCCTTATCGGGCTTGATCGATTGGCGGCCTGGCAGGGCAAATCCTAACCCCGCCGCCAGCAATAAACTTCATGTGAGAATCGCGAAGAAGGGCATGATTTAGCCCCTTTTCCGTATTATAGTCCTAGGGATGAGCGGACCGGAAAAGACGAAGACCTATGTCGATCGCAAGATCTCCCAAGCCAGGCTGGCGATAGCCTGGGAACGGGTGTGGGCGGCGCTTTATCCCGCCCTCATGGTCCTTGGCCTCTTCGCCCTCGCGGTGCTGTCGGGAGCGCTGCCGGCACTGCCCGACTGGGCGCGATTCGGCAGCCTTGCAATCTTCGGCATCGCCTTCCTGTGGACACTCGTCCCGGTTGCGCGCCTGGTGTTTCCCTTGCGATCTGAAGCCATCCGGCGGATCGAGACCGCCTCAAATCTCACGCACCGTCCTGTCGCAGGCAGCGAAGACCGGCTCGCGGAAGGCGAGCAGGATCAGCTCAGCGCAACAATCTGGCAGGAGCACCGGGCGCGGCAATTGCGCAAGCTGGGCCATCTCAAGATCGGCATGGTGCGGTCGAGCTGGATGGGCCGCGACCATTATGCGCTCAGAATACCGCTTCTTCTCGCCCTCTTTGCCGCGGTGATGCTGGGGCGCACCGAGCCGACAGCGCTTCTCGCAGACAGCGTGCGCATCGATGCCCCGCTACCGCAGGTTCAAACCTCGCTCGATGCGTGGATTGCACCGCCCGGCTATACCGGCCGGCCGCCATTGATGCTGACGAGCCCCGCCATGCGCGACAGGATCGCCCAGGGCGAAGAGATCATTGTGCCTGAAAATAGTCAGCTCAAAATCCGGGTGAGCGGCGCACAGGCGCCGCGCCTTGCCTTCTACCAGCCCGTCGCGGAGGGCGAGCAGGCGATCGAGCTTCCGGACAAGGCGCCCGCCGCCAAGCCGACCGGCGATGCCTTCCAGATCGAAGCGAAACTCAGCCGCCCCGTGACTGCCAAGGTCTTCGATGGCGACAAGGAGATCGCCCACTGGACGGTCTCGCTCATCCCCGACAACCCGCCGCAAATCTCTTACGACAACAATCCGACTACCGAGGCCAATGGCGCTCTGTCGCTGCGCTGGAAGGCGTCGGACGATTACGGCGTCGCCGGGATCGAAGCGCGCATTGAACTCTCCGACATGCAGGATGGCGAGTTGGGGATCGCCGGCAACGGGGTGTTTCTCTTCGATCCGCCGGAATTTCCGATCGCGCTCAAGCGTGCGTCGCCGAAAGAAGCGGCCGGGACAGCGGTGAACGATCTTACTGCCCATCCCTGGGCGGGGCTCACCGTCGAGATGCGCCTGATCGCCAAGGACCAGACCGGCCAAACCGGCGAAAGCGAAATCAAGGCCTTCAAGCTTCCTGAGCGCGAATTCCAGGTACCACTCGCCAAGGCGCTGATCGAACAGCGCAAAGCCCTGGTGATGGATCCGGACGAGCGCGAGCCGGTCATCGACATGCTGGACGCTTTGGTCGTCTGGCCGGATGGACTGGTCGAGAAGTCAGGACCAGTGCTGGCGATCAGTGCGGTCGCTTCGCGAATCCGCAATGCCAAGAACGAAGACGATATCCGCGCGGCGATCGATTTCCTGTGGCAGATCGCGGTGAGCATCGAGGATGGCGATGTTACCAATCTTCGCGCCGAACTCGAACGCATCAAGCGCGAATTGGAAAAGGCGCTCGCCGATGGCGCGCCGCCCGAAAAAGTTGCCGAGCTCATGAAGAAATTGCGCGAGGCGATGAATGACTATCTGAAATCGATGGCGCAGGAAGCGCAGCGGCGCATGCAGCAGCAGGGCGGCGATCAGCGCCAGGCCCAAAAAGGCCAGATGATAAGGCCGGAAGATCTCGCCAAGATGCTCGACACGATCGAGAAGCTGGCGCAATCGGGCGCCAAGGAAGCTGCACAGGAATTGCTGTCGCAGCTCGATGAAATCCTGCGCAATCTGCAGCCCGGCATGCCCGGCCAGATGAATTCGCAAAGCGAAACGCCCTTGTCGCAAATGCTCAATGAGCTCTCGGAGATGATGCGCCGGCAGCAACAATTGATGGATGATACGACGCGACTTCCCGAAGAAGGGGGGATGGGCGATGGCGAGCAGCAGGAAGGCGCGCAAGGCCAGCAGGGCAAGACAGGCGAGCTTGCCGGGCAACAGGACGCGCTTGGACGCATGCTCGAGGAACTGATGGGCCGCATGGGCCAGAACGGCTTGCAGGCACCACCGTCCTTCGGTGAGGCGGGGCGTTCGATGGAAGGCGCTGCGGATGCGCTGCGCGGCAGCGACCGCGGCCGTGCCTTAAGCGAGCAGGGCGACGCGTTGAGCCGATTGCGCGAAGGCGCGCAGAACATGGCGCGCGAGATGATGCAACAACAAGGCATGGGTTCACAGGGCACGCAAGGGCGCCATGGCGAAGCGCGCGGCGATGATCGTGATCCGTTGGGCCGGCCAATGGCGCGGCGCGGCGAGGATTATGGGCCGGAACGCGACATGCTGCCATCGGAACTCGCGGTCCGCCGGGCGCGCGAAATCCTCGAAATGCTTCGCGAGCGCGCCAACATGCCGGATCTCAGGCGCTTCGAGCGCGATTACTTCGACCGGCTGTTGCGCGGGCTGTATTGAACCCCGCCTATCAGATACCTTCCCCTCTCCCCTCGTGGGAGAGGGCGGGTTGAGCGAAGCGAAAACCCGGGTGAGGGGGCGCATCCAATTTACCAAAGTCATTTCGCTGAACGATACCCCTCACCCGCCTCGGGCCTTGCGGCCCTCGTCGCCCTCTCCCACAAGGGGAGAAGGAAAGACGAGCGCTCAGCATGACAGACAAAGTTAGACGGCGATTGACGACCGTGCTTAGCGCGGATGTCGAAGGCTATAGCCGCCTCATGGAGACGGACGAGGCCGGCACGCTCGATACGTTGCGGCGCTATCGCTCCGCCATGGCGCGGCTTGTCGAGCGCCATGACGGGCGCATCGTCAACACCTGGGGCGATGCGATCATTGCCGAGTTCGCAAGCGTTGTCGAAGCGGTGCAGTGCGCGGTCGAAACGCAGCAGGAGCTTTCCGCCCAGAATGATGCGCTTCCCGAAGCCAAGCGCATGCGTTTCCGAATCGGCATCAACCTCGGCGATGTCATGGTGGAGGGCGATGATGTCTATGGCGATGGCGTCAATATCGCCGCGCGACTGCAGCAATTGGCCGACCCTGGCGGCATCCTGATTTCGGGGCCGGTCTATGACCAAGTGCACAACAAGCTCTCGATCAGTTTCGACAAGCTTGGCCCGCAGCTTGTGAAGAATGTCAGCAATCCGGTGATGAGCTATCGCGTCAATGCGGGCGATTCGGCGGCGAAAGAAAGCAAAGCTTCATCTTTCGACAGGGCAGTGCTCTCTGCTTCAGCGTCCACCGTCGGTTCCGATAAGAACATATTTGTTCGCATCTGGCAGGGATATCTCGCCCTGCCGCGCTGGATCGCCGCGCTCTGTGCGCTGATCGGATTTCTGTTCCTGGTCAATCTGTTCAGCGGCCTCGACGATGTCTGGTTTCACTGGCCGGCCTTGCCGCTGATCCTGATTGTCGTGCTGTGGGCGGTGTTCAGGAAAAGGGGAGGGTAAGGGTCACGCGGTGGCGCCGAAGACGAGGATCATGCCGGCGGCGATGAAGGCGACACCGGCCAGTCCGCGCAGGCTCATACTGTCGCCGAAGACAAGGCTTCCCAGAAAGAATGTCCCAAGGGTGACAAGCCCGGTCACCACGGGATAGGCAAAGCCGATCGGCAAAGTCCGGATCGCGTAGAGATAGGCCAGCAAGACCACTCCTGCGAGGGCAAAGCCGAGCCAGAGAAAAGGATCGCGCAAGAGGGCAAAAAAGGCGGCCCAGGTGAATTCCAGTGCCCTCCCGCCGACCGCCCGCTTGAGGGCGAGATTGGCGCTGATATTCGCTCCGGCACAAAGCAGAAGAGCCAGCCAATTAGACATTGAATTTCCCGTCCTCTTTTGGATTATGGCGCCCGCGGATAATGCGCCAGACATTCCGGGGGCGGAAGTGGAGACGAACATGAATGAGCCGTCAAAGGCTCGGCGATGCCAGCCACCCGGAGCAAAGCGTGCAGAACAGCGCTGAAATCACTGTTGCGAGCGAGAAGCCCAAAGCGCGGCATTGGGACAATTGGCTGCTGGTTGCGATCTCCATCATTGCGACACTGGTAGTGGTCGAGCTTGGCTTCCGGGCGGTAACGGGGGCGCCGGTTTTCAGCCTCAAGAACTTCCGTACCGAGCGTGTCGTGGTCAACCGACTGGGTGATCGCGCCATTCCCGATCCCATCCTCGGCTGGATCCTGCGCACCAATTACCGGAGCGAGGGCTTCAACACGATCGATTACGGGATCAGGCGCAACGGCAATGAGAGCACGGTTCGGATCGGAGCTGTCATGGCAGTGGGTGACAGCTTCACCGAAGGCTGGGACGAGGTCCATGATGACGGCACGTGGCCGGCGCATCTGGAGAAACTGATCGGCGAGCCAGTCGTCAATACCGCGATCGGCGGCTATGGCAGTGACCAGGTTCTGATCAGGGCCGAGCAGATGCTGCCGATCGTCAAGCCGAAGACATTGATCATCGGGCTCAACGAGATCGACATTTTTCGCGCCGGTCACGCGCCCTTTGGCGCGCCGAAGCCTTATTTCACATTGAAGGACGGCGCGCTCGAGTTCCATGCACCGGAGCCATTGGAACGGCGCGATGATGCGCATGTGTTGAACGCGATCGGTTACAGCCTGCGCAATGCGCTGGGCTATTCGGCGGTCGCCGATTTCGTCTTAAGCAAGCTTTCCTTCGATTTCTGGTATGGCGACCAGAAGCAGATCTACCGACGCGTGCACAATCAGGAAGTACCGGTGACTTGCGCGTTATTGAAGCGGGTGAAAGCGCAGGCCGATGCCGCGGGAATCCGGTCCCTTCTTTTCATGCAGTATTACGGTTCGCTCTATGTCGAAGAGGACGAGCCGCCGGACAGCACGCAGCTCGTTATCCAATGCGCGCGCGAGCAGGGCTATGAGGTGGTCGATCAGTATCCATCGCTGCGGGCGCTCGCACTTGCCGATGAAAAGGAATTCCGGACCTATTACGGCTTCTATGAGAATGGCGAGTTCGCCCATATGTCGACGAAAGGCAATGCACAATCGGCGCAATTGCTGGCAGCGCAGTTGAAGGGGAACACCGCGCCGTTAGGTCAGTAGCACACCGTGAAAATCAGCTCTCGAGCCCATAGAGAACCGGGGCGGCGGGGCCGCTGTTGCCAACAGTGCGATAGTGGGATTTCGGTACCCTGAAGACCGAATAGAGCGTGTTGATGACCGAGCCGATGGTCAAATAGTCGGCGATCTCGAAATTCTCGGGCAAGTCGTTGCGCGGGCGCATCTGCGCGAAATCGAATGGCCGGCCGATGGTTTTTTCCAGCATCGGATCAAGCACAGTGGGATCCGAAGCTTGGAATTCACGTGACTTGAAGTCGCGGCCGCAC
>JADMIO011053082.1_pt1 | contig 55469 bp, 43 predicted proteins | sample 8958161 | NCBI WGS metagenome assembly JADMIO01 (sample SAMN16585339, study PRJNA669376) | soil metagenome | isolation source: Crop rotation soil | place: USA: Cullars Rotation, Alabama | collected 2011
GCGACAACTTGTCCACGTGGAATTCTAAGCTTAGGATCCCAATGTGCTGGAAAGGGCAGCGGCGAGTCAGGACGAACGTCGATGTATTCGAGGATGATCAGGGCAAGACCACCTGAGAAAACGATCAGACCCCACTTCAGCGACGAATATTTGTTATCGATGCCATTCTGTTGTTTGAAAATTGCCTGTGTATCGTCGTTCACGAAGCCTTTTTCGATCATTTTTTTCTTGAGTATGTAATCGGTCATCACTTTCACGAAATAGTATACCGCCGCGCCGAAGCTGCCAACGATCGAAAGGGGCATCAGGATATCTTTTAAACGCTCGTCCATATATTTTTTGTTTGTTTGGAGCGTGAGACACAAGCGCTGGCGGGCATGTTGCAGGAAAAATTAAATTAATTTGATTGCAACACTGCAAGAATAACCTGTGTCTCACGACAAAATGGTTGACGATAAGGTCCTCGTTTCCCGCGTCCTGAACGGGGATATGCAGGCTTTTCGTGCGCTTATAAAGCAGCATGAAAGGCTCGTTTCCCACATGGTGGGCCGGCTCGTGAAGCAGGAGGAGGACCGCGAAGAGCTTTGCCAGGATGTTTTTATGAAAGTGTACGAAAAGCTTGGCGAGTTTGGATTCCAGTCGCGGCTGAGCACATGGATAGCAACAATCGCTTACCGTCATGCGATCAACCATCTGAGAAAAAAGAAGATTGTGATCGAAGATTTTGCCGATGTGCAGATCTCTGTCGAACCCGATAATATCGAGGAACAGGATATCGAAGCTTATATATTAAAACTGGTCGATGCTCTTCCCCCTCAGTATAAGATAGTGCTCACGCTTTATCATCTTGAGCAAAAGAATTACGCGGAGATCGGTGAGATCACCGGGATGCCTGAAGGAACAGTGAAGAGCTATTTGTTCAGGGCACGGCAATTGTTAAAAGACAAAGCAAAGAAGTACCTTCGTAACGAGGAATGGACATAAGAGAAGACGATAAGTTTGCAGACCTGGTATCGAATGCCCTCGAAAAGCAAAAGGAATTCGAGCTGCCGCACAATTTTGCCGACCGCATCATAAAAGCAGTCCAGGAAAAGGCCGCGCTCAGGGAAGCCAGGCGCGACAGGTGGTGGCTTATTGCTGGTGTGGCTGGCATGATCGCAGCACTCGTCTACGCCATGGTTGCCGTCGAATTCAAACCCGGTGTCGGCGTGTTTACCTTCTTCCAGGGCTATTGGGGCGTTGTAACATTCGGTGTTCTTTTCGTGATCGTTCTCCACGTGATCGACAAGCGCCTGCTGAAAAAGCAAGAATCGGGTTGAGTTAGAAGACATCATCGCCCAATTTTACTTCATGAATTGGGACAACATTTATGATTCTCTGAACCGGGCCGGCTTCGCAAAAGTTGCCGGAGTTCTTACCGACGGACAATGTTCTGAACTCAGGAACAATTACTCCAACGATAAATTATATCGCAGTACGATCGACATGAAGCGCTATCGCTTCGGTGAAGGTCAATACCGGTACTTCAACTACCCGCTGCCTCCGGTCATTCAGAAAATAAGAACCGAATGGTATGGACCGTTGGCGAAGCTTGCCAATCAATGGCACGAAGTACTTTCGGTTAATATCAAATACCCGCCTACGCATGAAGAGTTTATCGAAGTCTGTCACAGTCACGAACAGCTCCGGCCTACGCCGTTGATATTAAAATACGGTCCCGGCGGACACAACACGCTTCACCAGGATCTCTACGGTGACATCTATTTTCCATTCCAGGTGGTGTTCATGCTCACGCAACAAGGTGTTGATTACGAAGGCGGCGAGTTTGTGTTGACCGAACAGGTCCCAAGAGCGCAGTCGATCGCAAGGGTGGTGCAAGCCAACAAAGGCGATGCCGTGATCTTCACCACAAACTTCCGGCCGGCAGCGTCGGCCGGAGCAAAGGGATACTATCGGGTGAAGTTAAAACATGGCGTAAGCATGGTATTGTCGGGCCAGCGTTACGCCATGGGTGTTATTTTTCATGACGGGAAGTAGAAAGCAGTTTGTTTTTATCATTCGTTCCTCAACGCATTGACCGGGTTCATCAACGCCGTGGCTATCGTTTTATACGCCACCGAGACCCCCGCAACACCAAACAAGGTCATTACACAGACCCCCAACGTGATCACATCAATATTTTTATAATACTCCCAGATCGCGTCCATCGCTTTATTCCCTGCCATAAATCCGAGGCCCCCGCCGAGCAACGATGCAACAGCCATAATAATGATGAACTCACGATTGATCACGGCAGCAATGTTTTGTGACGACGCGCCGAGTATTTTCCGTACACCGATCTCTTTCATCCTCTTCAAAATATTCAGCGACAGCAGCGCAAACAATCCCGTTGCCGACAACACCGCCGCAACAATACCAAGGAAGCCAAACATGCTCACGGAATTCTTGTTGATCATCGCAGTCGTCCTCAGGTTGCCGTCCACGTAATCGCCGCTGTACAATGTGTTGGGTGAGATCTTCTTCCATTGCTCTTTCATGAAATCATTCACAGCGAAGAGTTTGCCCGGCGCTGCGCTTACAACCATCTGCGTATATTTTTCCGGGCCGACGTAACGAAGCATCACCGGCGCCACGGGTTTCCAAAAACCAGCGGTGTAAATATTTTTAGTCACACCTACGATGAACAGCTGAACACTGTCGGACCACAAAAGACGTTTGCCTATCGCACTGCCTTTGATACCCATTTGATTGACAAACTCTTCGGATACGAGCACCGACTCTTTTTTGTCGGTCTCCGAATCTTTTTCGAAGCCGCGGCCTTCGATGATGTCGATGCCCATGGCTTCGAGATAATCGTCACCGATGTCGACGGTCTCTGCCTTCATTTCGGTAGTGCCGAATTTTAACGCCGAGTTGTAGAATCGATCGGAGACGTGATCTTTGGAACCACCTATAGCAAGAATGTCCTTATTGGTGGTCAATAAATTTTTATAGGCATCGAATTCCTGCCCCGAAATGTTTACTGTAATAATCCCATCTTTCGCATAGCCGATATCATAATCCCTTTGATACGAAGCGTTCCGGATAAACGCAACTCCACAGATCATACAGAGCAACGAGATCGCAAACTGGAATGTCAATAACGAACGCGTGAACCAGTTCGTCCCGCCGAACTTCATTTTGCCTTTAAGGATCGCCACCGGTTTAAATGAAGTGATGTAAAACGCCGGGTACATCCCCGCAACCAGGGCGGTGATCAGCAACAGCAGTGACAAGAACACAAAGAACATGATGTTGTCGGTGTAGCTGAGCGTGAGTTTGATGCCGGGCCAGAGGCTGTTATATGCGGGCACCAGGATCTCGGCCAACAACAAACCGGTCAATAAAGCCATGAAGCACAGCACTACACTTTCACCCAGGAATTGAAGTATCAGCTGCAGTCTCACACCGCCCATCGTCTTACGGATGCCGATCTCTTTTAACCGGCGTCCCGACATCGCTACAGAGATATTGGTGAAATTGAAACACGCCAGCAACAAAAGGAAGATCGCCATCACGGCAGGACCGACAACAGCCGACGGCGGAAACCCCCACCGGAGTTGTTCGCCACTCAGCCACGTGTCGCCGTGAAAGCTGGCTGCCAATGTTTTGAAGTTCTGAAGGTAGTAGTCTGTGAATTTGAAATCGGGCAGTGCTTTGTTCTGTGGATCTACGAAAGATTGAAGTTGTTGTGTGATCGCACTTAAGCGGGAAGGATCATTGATCCGGAGAAAAACTGTATTGAAATTTTTCCAATCGTTGTCTACTTCAGGGAAGAGCATCAGCGCTTCGAAAGCAAAACTTGAATTGAGCGGTTGAGTTTCAAAGACACCAGCTACCGTCAACTCTTTCAGTTCTCCATTTGTTATTTGAGTGATCTGTTTACCCGCCGCCTGTGTCGTGTTGAAATATTTTAATGCAAGCTTATCGCTGATGATCACTTCGCTTTTACTGTACTTGAATGTTCCATCGACAAGCTTGAACGTGAACAGATCAAAGAACCCCTCGTCTGCATAGGCAACAGACGTGTTGAATACTTCATCGCCGATCCTGATATCGCTGCTGGCCGCATTGTATCTAACAACCTTATCGACATCATTGAAATTATCCCTCACGATAGCGCCAACGGGTGTGGGGACCATGGCGTGACGATTCTGTTTGCCTTTATCATCATAATGCGCCTGTACCCTGTAGATGGTCGCCGACTGCAGATGATTCCTGTCGAAGTTGGTACTGAAATCCCAGTTCAGCCATGCCGTTATGCAGCATGCAATGGCGATGCCCATCCCCAGCATGTTGATGAGGACGAAGACTTTATTTTGCAGCAGGCTGCGAAAAGTAATGAGTAGGTAATTTTTAAGCATAGCGCGGCGTTTTCGCAATTAGACTGTCACTAAGGAGTTTAGGTAACAGTGAAAATTTGTTTAATTGGCAGTATGAATAAACCCCTAATTATTATAGCCCTGCTCTTGTTCAGCGTGGTCGCTTTCGGACAGGAGAAAGAAGAAAAGAAAGACTCCACCAAAGAGGAGGATAAAAAGAAGAAAGACCTCCCGCTGAAGGTCGGACGTCGCGTACCCATCAAGACCGATGAAGGCACATGGATGTCGCTTGACGTAAGCCCCGACGGAAAAACAATTGCTTTCGATTTTCTTGGCGACATCTATACGATGCCAATTGCTGGCGGCAAAGCGACGCAGTTCACCAAAGGCATGGCCTTCGACTCGCATCCCAAGTTCAGTCCGGATGGCAAGAAGATACTCATGATCTCCGATCGTAGTGGCGGAGAAAACATCTGGTGGTTCGCTATCGATAAATCCGACTCACTGCAGGTATCGAAAGGCAACAACGATCATTACCAGTCTGCCGAATGGGCGCCCGACGGAAATTTTGTTGTGGGCTCTCGTGGCACACGCAACCTGAAACTTTGGTTGTTCCACAAAGACGGTGGTTCCGGAGCTCAGCTGATCTCGAAACCTGATAATCTTAAAACTGTCGAACCTACATTCGGTCCCGACGGTCGTTACATCTGGTTCTCACAACGCACCGGTGCCTGGAATTACAACGCACAGCTGCCGCAATATCAATTGGCCATCTACGATCGCGAGACCGGCGAAATTGAAAGACGTACCGACAAGTATGGTTCTGCCTTCGCACCCACACTTTCGCCCGACGGCAAATGGTTGGTTTACGGTTCGCGCTTCAACGACCAGACCGGTCTCGTTCTCCGCGACCTTACGAATGGCGACGAACGATGGCTTGCGTATCCCGTGCAGCGCGATGAGCAGGAATCCATCGCTCCGCTCGGTGTGTTGCCTGCAATGTCGTTCACACCCGATAGCAAAGACCTCATCGCTTCATACGGTGGAAAGATCTATCGCATCCCGGCAGCCGGCGGACCCGCCGTTAACATTCCATTCGAGATCAGCACCGAGTTACTGCTCGGCCCCCGCGTGGATTTCAAGTACCCGATCAAAGACGACAAAAACATCACGGTAACACAGATCCGCGACATCGCTGTATCGCCACTGGGAAACCAGCTAGCATTTACCGCATTGAATAAATTGTATGTGATGGATCTTCCAAAAGGCACACCGAAGAGGATCACAACCAATAATCACACTGAAGCCATGCCTTTCTGGAGCCCCGATGGTTCGCAGTTGGGATGGGTTACATGGGAAGGCAAAGACGGCGGTCACGTTTATAAGTATAATATGAAAGTGAAGGGCGCGAAGCCGATGCGTCTCACAACAGAATCGTATGCTTATACCGAACCCGCGTGGTCGGGCAACAAACGTATCGTTATGATCCGCACACGCGGTCAGCACTTCAAAGACCAGGACGGACCAACAGGTTTCAACGCAGAGAATGAGATCGTATGGATCAGCGACGACGGCGGTCCTTTGAATTTCATCGCACGTTCGGCCGGCAGATCAACGCCGCACTTCACCGAAAATCCGGAACGCATTTATCTCTACAGCGGACAGAAAGGATTGTTGTCGATCCGTTGGGATGGCACCGACGAGAAGGTTCATTTAAAAGTTTCCGGTATCACAACATATGGCAGTGTGCTGGAAGCCGAGAACCATTGTATGATGGTTGAGTCGGCTACCGAACCAACACGTGAGCCCTCGAACGCCGACGTTATCAAAATGGCTCCGAAAGGCGACCAGGCTCTCGCACAGATCAACAATGAGATCTATGTGGTAACAGTACCGAAGACCGGCGGCGATGCTCCGAAGATCAATGTTGCCGAAGCCGACAAAGCTTCGTTCCCCGCAAGGAAGCTTACGAAGCTCGGTGGCGAGTTCCCAATATGGAGCGCTAATGCGAAAAATGTTTACTTCTCTTTAGGGAATGCATTCTTCTCATACAATCTCGATTCGGCAAAGATGAAAGACGACCAGATCCGTAAAGAGAAAGCGCTCGCCGAAAAAGAAAAAGAGAACAAGAAGAAGGACGATAAAAAAGAAGAGAAGAAAGAAGACAAGAAGGACAAGGAATACAAACCTGCAGAGCTTCGTGTTAAGGTAACGGTCCAGAAAGATATTGCGCAGGGCAAGATACTGTTGCAGAACGCACGCATTGTTACGATGAAAGGAACAGAAGTGATCGAACGTGGTGATATCCTGATCGAGAACGCACGCATCAAACAAGTTGGCCCTGCCGGTTCGATCTCAACGGATGCTTCAGTTCAAAAGATGGACCTCGCCGGAAAGACAGTTGTCCCTGGCTTCGTCGATACGCACGCACACATGTGGCCCGCCTGGGGATTGCACAAGAGTCAGGTGTGGATGTATGCTGCGAACCTCGCGTACGGCGTTACCACAACACGCGACCCGCAGACTGCGACAACCGACGTGCTCACGTACAGCGATATGGTTGAAACCGGCGAGATCATCGGACCCCGTATCTATTCTACCGGACCCGGTGTCGGCTACTGGGCTTACAACCTCAAAGATTTCGAACAGGCAAAAGACATCCTGAAACAGTATTCGGAATACTACAACACGAAGACCATCAAAATGTATCTCACCGGCAATCGTCAGCATCGCCAGTGGATCATACAGGCTTGTAAGGAACAACAACTCATGCCTACAACCGAAGGTGGTCTCGACTTCAAACTCAATATGACCAACCTTATCGACGGTTATCCCGGCCACGAGCATTCGTTGCCGATCTATCCGCTGTATAAAGACATGGTTACAGCTGTCGCCGAAGCGAAGATGACTTACACGCCAACATTGCTCGTTGCTTACGGAGGTCCATGGGCGGAAAACTTTTACTATGCGACCGAGAATGTGAACGGCGATGCGAAACTCAATCACTTCTCATCAAAGGCAGAGCTCGATGCAAAATCGAGAAGGAGACCGGGATGGTTCATGAATGAAGAACATGTGTTCCAGGATCATGCGAAGTTTGTGAATGATCTCGTGAAAGCTGGTGGCGGCGCGGGCGTTGGTTCGCACGGACAGCTCCAGGGTCTCGGATACCATTGGGAACTTTGGAACATTCAATCCGGGGGCATGAGCACTCATAATGCACTCCGTGTTGCAACCATACTTGGTGCAACCGCGCTTGGTCTCGATGGTGACCTCGGATCGATCGAAGCCGGTAAGCTCGCCGACCTCGTGATCCTCGATAAAAATCCTTTGGAGAACATCAGGAACACGAATAGCGTGAGTAAGGTGATGAAGAATGGAAGATTGTATGATGGCAATACGCTGGATGAAGTTTACCCGGCACAGAAGAAAGCGCCGTCATTCGAGACGGAGCAGATCAGTCCGAGCTCATCTATTCCGGGAATCCGGTAAAATGAAAAAGGCCCCAACCACGGGGCCTTTTTCTTTTTTAACTTATTTCTTCGTCAAGGTCCGTATTCAACGTCCCATATCCTGATAAGAGAATAACAAGACCAGTCGTTGTAAGCAGCCAGGGATTGAAATCAACAACAGCAGGTCCGAAAAAGCCAACTAAACCCGCAATCACTCCCGATGCACCAAGAACATTCAACAGCCAGGCGATTGCTTTTTTTATGTATTCCGATCCCATAGTACTGACCTAAACGGTCAAACGATAGGCCAAGTATATCGACGTATCGCGCGTAGATTAATTTTTAAGTGAGGTTTGATTATTGGCGGCTGACCACGTCGAAACCTGATTCTTCATCGGAGTTAAAGTTTGCAGATAGGCGAAGATTGCTTCGAGGTCTTCTTTTTCCATTCCGGCATACATCGTCCACGGCATAATGGTATTGAATTCACCAGGTGCAGGGTTTGGCAGGACAAATGTTGAATCCTGGTAGGCTTTGAATTTCGCTACGAAGATCTCCGGCGTCCAATTGCCGATGCCGGTTTCTTTATCGGGAGTGATGTTGGCCGAACGGCAAACGGATCCATCAGGAAACATGAATACTCGTCCGCCGCTGTATTCCAGTTCAGGTATGATCTGTCCCTTATCATCTTTGGTGTGACACTCGCGACAGCCGCTCGCGTTCACCATATACTTTCCGTATTCGATCTTATTATCCTTCGAAGGGCGGGCTTGAGGAGTTCCTTTCGCAGGAATTGTATGAAGAATAAAATTGACCGGGAAGTCGGCTTGCGAATCGGGTACATCATTCTTGATTGCAGGAATGCTCCGAATGTATGCGATGATGCTATAGATGTCTTCGGTGTCCATACGACCATAATATGTGTAGGGCATCAGTGGGAACATGGGCCGGCCCTCTTTCGTAACGCCGCTTGTGATCACACGAAACAATTCGCCATCGGTATACCGGCTGATACCTTCTGGAGTAATGTTCTTCGGATAAAAGACACCGGGCATACCGACTGATTGATCGAAGCGGTCGCCGCCTTTACCTAATGTTCCTTCGACGAGTGGTCCGGAAAACCTGGTAAAGTCGCGAGTCGAATGGCAATCCATACAAACCGACACATGGTTTGCAAGATATCTTCCGCGTTCGATCCGTTCGGGTGTGTATTCGATCGCGATAGTTTCCGCATCGCCGACATTGGGCAATGCAGTTTTTACGTAGGTGAGCACACCGGCAATAGCTACTACTATCACAAGTAGTATGATGCCGGCAATCTTAAGCACTTTTTTCATGTGGGGTATTTATGTTGGCATTCTTCCAATCTGAAACCAGCGTCTCAATGATCTCTTTCATTGGTTTGATGGCGGTTACGTATTCGATAGACGGACCCGCGCACCACACAGTTTTATAAGTTGCTTTGAGCGCTGCATTTTCAACGGCCTTCATACCTTTAAAGGCAACAAACATCTTCGCCCACTTTTTTAACGTCTTGTTACGCAACATCAATCCTTCCAGCCACCCGGCCTTCGTGCCGATCTTCTGAACATACGGGGTATTGATGACAGTCAGATGCGAGCCGGAGAGTTTTGTGGTGAGAACGATGTCTTTCTCACCGTATTCGATCATCGCCTGTTTGTAATCCATGGAGACGTCGGACTCTTCGCAGGCGATGAAGATCGTTCCAACGGAAGCGCCGGCTGCGCCCCATTCCATTATTTGTACGAGATCTTTTCCTGTGCCCACACCTCCCGCAGAGATGATCGGCAGGCTGCAGTTTTCTTTTAAGATAGTTATCAGTTCTTTGGGCGACGTTGGTCCGCAATGACCGCCGGCGCGGTTATTAACTGCAATGATCGCATCGGCTCCGAGTTGTTCCACTTTCTGTGCGTACTTCAGATCCACGACGTCGCAAAATACTTTTATGCCTAATGGCTTACATCTTTCAATCACTTCGTTCGGATTTCCTAAAGACGTGATGATGTAAGGCACCTTTACCTCGATCAGGGTATCGAGTTGTTTCTTGTATTTCGGGTTCGATCTGTTGACGATCAGGTTTACGCCGAACGGTTTGTTCGAAGCTGCCTTTATTGATTCGATGGCGGAGCGGAGTTCGGCATCGGTGCGGTAGTTCAGGGCAGGGAAAGCGGCGCTGATGCCATTGTTGAGTGCGGCGATTGTCATCTTCGAATTGGAGATAAGGAACATCGGCGCTGCAATTACCGGGTATTCAATATCCAAAAGTTGTGTCAGGGTCTGGGGCATTGTTCACGAAAATAGCACGATGTGAAGTATTTTCTACATGGATGAAATTGTTTCTACCAGGGTTCACAGTTTTAAACTCCATTTTTGGCCAAAACACATCTTTTTACGATGGTATCAAACTTGTGTAAACCAATCCGAGTTTGATTTTCAACCTAAAGGAAAGTGTTATGAAGACGCATGAGAATGTAGACCTGGAGAGAGATAACATGACGGGGGAAAATCACACCGGCAATCGTCCAAATAAGCCGGTGCATTTCCTTACCGCATCGTCGATCATCGGCAACAAGGTGTACAACCACCTCAACGAAGATCTTGGCGAGGTGAAGGAAGTAATGCTGGATGTAAATAACGGTTCGATCGAGTATGTGGTACTCGAATATGGTGGATTCCTGGGGATGGGAAGCAAATTCTTCGCAATTCCTTACGAAGCACTGGAGCTCGAAACGAAAAGGCATGCTTTCATATTAAGACAAAGCAAAGAAGTGCTCGAAAAAGCACCTGGCTTTGATAAGGACCATTGGCCCGAAACAAACCTCCACACTTTACAAGACAGCTCGGTGTACTGGGGTGGATTTATGGGTTCCAATACCGGCGCAGTGCCCTATTAGAACGCATAGTATGTAATTGGTTTAGAGGTTTATGCTTAGGTACGGTTGTCGTCACCTGCTTGTGGTAGGGCAGTGGCGATAAGACCGTACCTTTTTTTATTTACGATTTACAATTTACGAGGTACGATTTGGTGTTTAAGGCTAAATCGTAAATCGTAACTCGCAAATCGTAACTCGTAAATGTGGGTGTATATAAGTACATTTGGTATCCAAACCACCCAGTTTTATGAATTCCTTGAGGTACTCGGTCGCGCAGGCCATGTTCGTCTTGCTCCTGCTATGCTCCGCCAGGGCCCTTGCTCAAACTGATCCCGTAACCCTTTCCGAAGAATACTACAAACAGGGAATGGAAACCTTCGGCTTCGCACATCGCAAGCAGGCAGCCGAACTGTTCATCCTTTCGACCCAGGCCAACCCAAAGAACGCGAAAGCACAACTCATGGCCGGAGAATCGATCATGCTTTCCGTACAGAAAGAAAAATCTCTTGAGTATTTCCGCCGTGCATGGAATCTCGATCCGAATGTAGATCCGGACATCATGTACTACCTGGGCCAGGCTTATCATTACTCAGAGAAATTCGACAGCGCGATCCTGTTTTACGACCGCTACAATCGCATCCTTTCACGATCGCTCAACTACGAAAAATCGAAAAGGATCGGTGAAGTAAACCGCAAGCTGTTTGAATGCCGGAATGCCATCGTGTACATGGAGCATCCCGTCGATGTAAGCATTGTTGATCTCGATCATAAGATCAACTCCGAATATCCCGACTACGCACCAACTATTAGCGAAGACGAAAAGTTTATGGCTTTCACCAGCCGTCGTCCCGGTGAAAACGCAAACGACCGCCTTGCCGAAGACCATGAGTATTACGAAGAGATCCTGGTATCGGAGCAGGTGAATGGCATATGGACCGCCGCAAGAAATCCCGGAGCTCCATTGAATACAGGCTATCACAACGCCAGCGTCAACATCTCGCCCGACGGAACAGAACTCATCATTTATCACGACACCGGCGGTGGTGATCTTCTTTTGTCGAACCGGAAGAAGGACGGAACCTGGAGCTCACCACAGCCAATGGAAGGGATCAATACCGAGTTCCTCGAAAGCTCGGCTACGATCACTCAAGATGATAAAATGATCTACTTCACCAGCAACAGGCCTGGTGGCTACGGTGGCACCGACATCTACAGCTGCGAATTGGGCAAAGGGGGACGCTGGGTTAACATCAAGAACCTTGGTCCGCTCATCAACACAGAGCTCGATGAAGAAGGCGTGTTCATTTCGGCAAGTGGTCAGCATTTATACTTCAGCTCGAACGGTCTTGCGGGAATGGGTGACCTTGATATTTACAGATCCACATACGATCCCAGCACGAAGGAATGGGGTGAACCGGTGAATCTCGGTTACCCGATAAACTCGGTTGAGAACGATATCTATTTCGTGCTTACGGCCGACGAAAAGTTTGCTTACATCTCTTCGCTTCGCCGCGAAAATCTTGGTGAACAGGATATTTATAAGGTCGATATGTCGAGATGGAAGCCGGTATATCTCGATCAGCCAGGGTATTCGGAGGTCTTTGCGCAAGGCGTGCACACCTCGGCCGATGGGCTGCGGTCTGCGCAGACAGTGAAAGGGAATACCGATCCGGTGGTGAAGGAAACGAGTGCTTCCAAATTGGAAGAAGTGAAGGAGCCCGGCACTGTAGCTTCACAAAAAGTAACTGTCCCGGTGGCATATTATCGTCCTCAAAAAGTGTCCGTAACAGTTATCGACGAGAACAACAATCCTGTAAAACACGAACTGGAATTGATAAACTCCACGGATTCAACCGCGAATTATCGTGTCGTTGTTGCAGCACCTGCGCCTTTTCCGAAAGATCCGCAGGTGAACGTTGGCTATGTCATGAATGTCTACTTCGCGCATAACGGCGTTGATCCGATATCGTATGAAAGCATTCGAAGCCTTGCGGCAATGATGAAGAATTCACCTACGATGAAAGTTGAGATCAGCGGTTATACCGATTCGAAAGGAGATGAGAAGTACAATGAGAACCTGAGTCTCCGCCGCGCGCAGTCGGTTCGCAGCACATTGATCAAGCTGGGTGCGGATGGCAACCGGATTACCGCAATAGGTCATGGAAAAAGTAATCCAATCGAGACCAACGATACGATTGAGGGGAGGCGGAAGAACAGGAGGATCGAGTTCAGGATTATCGAACCTTGATATTTGGTAAAGGGTGCCCGCTCACCACTTCACCTCTCATCAATTTCAAAACATTCTCAGGTCTGTAAGTAGGATCTTCTTTCATTCGTTCGTGCACGGAAGGATCGATATCTGCTAACGAAGGAATATCGCGATCTTTCGCGGCACTCAGTTTAAAATACCATTTGTCGCGCGAGTCGATCAGTGTCCACGGCTTCTCTACCGGCGCCGCGTCTCTCCAGTTCTGCTCGAAGGCCAGTCCCGAATCCTCGGCCTTCTCCATGATCCACCTCAGCGCAATGTTCGAAAGTCCTTCGTTGGAATAACCGCCGCCGACATTCGAGTGCACACCTGCAAACCATCGCTGCTCGAGGATCTGTTCGAAGTCTTTCGATTTGGAAGCCGACGGTTTCCATAATGTCGGTTCGAAGTTCTTGCGCTTTTCGTCAATGGCAATGGCATGATAGGCATACTGCACAATGCTGCTGAGGGCTGTATCGTAGAATGAATACCTTTTCCGGTTGATCCACTGAAACGATTTGATGGGGATCCCCAGGGACCCAACGGTATCCCAAACGCCGATTAATTTGATCTTCGTTACCTCGTAACTATTCTTTGCCCGGAATGATGTCGCTGTTTCGCCTGTCGGTGCGTGCTCCTTTTCTCGATATAACTTATAAGCTTCGTTGATGAGATTAAGGTCATTTTTTCGAATGATCCCGCATTTGCGCATCAAGCCTGCGAGGCTTCGCGCTGTATATGCTCCGCGACTAAATCCGAAGAGGTAGATCTCGTCGCCGGGCTCATAATTCCAGACGATGAACTTATACGCATCTATGATGTTGTCGTCGATGCCTTTTCCGGTTGCTCCGTTTATTATCCTTTGCCACTGGTTTCCCTGTGCGCCGATGCCTTCATCGTAGTAGCGGATCTGCAATGTGTTGTCGGGACCGCGCTGAAGAATCTTGTCGAAGATCTTCTGCACATTGGTTTGTACGATCTTGCCATTCTCGATGGTGTTGGGCTTATTCCACGTACCATCGCTGCACGTGATGAGGCGCTTGAATGATGACATGATAACAGGGTGTTTCTGCGAAGGCCGTGAAAGTACTTTATAGCGACACTGCAGTCAATACCGACATTCCCTATCACCCAAAAGGGTTATATGCCCGCAGGGCGCGACCACTCACCTAGTGTGCTTCAAGCCAATTTTTTCCTACTCCAACTTCAACTTCCATAGGCACCTCGATATTCACAGCATGTTTCATCAACTCTTGCACTCGTGGTTTCACGATAGCTTCTTCGTCTTTATGCAGATCGAAGATGAGTTCATCGTGGACCTGCATGATCATCCTGCTCTTCAGTTTTTCTTTCTGAAGCCAGCGGTGTATGTTCACCATCGCGATCTTGATGATATCGGCAGCGCTGCCCTGGATAGGCGCGTTGATGGCGTTGCGTTCTGCGAAGCCGCGTGTCGTGATGTTTCTCGAGTTGATGTCTCTTAAATATCTCCTGCGGCCGAGAATGGTTTCAACATACTCTTTCTCCCGTGCGAAGTTGATGCTGTCGTCCATGTACCGCTTGATGCCCGGGAATTCCTTGAAGTATGAGTCGATGATCTCGGAGGCTTCTGTTTTCGAGATCCGCAGGTTTTGCGCGAGACCGAATGCTGTACTTCCGTAAAGGATCCCGAAGTTCACCTCCTTCGCCTTGCGACGCATATCGGGAGTAACTTTATCGAGTGCTACTTTGAAAACTTTCGCTGCCGTTGTTGTGTGAATGTCGCGTTTGCTGCGGAATGCTTCGATCATGGTCTGATCTTTTGAGAACGCGGCGGCGATACGCAATTCGATCTGCGAGTAGTCTGCCGACATGAACAGGAAGTCTTTCGAGCGCGGAATGAAAGCGCCGCGGATCTGTCGTCCCTTCTCGGTACGGATCGGTATGTTTTGAAGATTGGGGTTGTTGGAGCTCAACCGACCGGTAGCGGCGCGTGCCTGCTGATAGTCGGTGTGCACACGGCCATCGGCCGGGCTTACCATCTCCGGGAGCGCGTCGACATACGTGCTGCGAAGTTTTTCATATTCGCGATACTCCAGCACTTTCCTGGCGATCTCGTGTTCTTCGGCAAGTTTCAAAAGAATATCCTCACTGGTCGAATACTGGCCAGTGCGTGTCTTCTTGGTCTTGTCGAGCAACTTCATCTTCTCAAACAAGATCTCTCCAAGCTGTTTCGGCGAACCGATATTGAATTCGGAGCCCGCAAGTTTATAGATCTCCGATTGTACTTTCTCAACGTCCTTGCGAAGCGCTTCCGACATCCATTTGAGTGTCTCTTCATCGAGCTTTACTCCTTCGAACTCCATGTGCGCGAGCACCGATACCAATGGCATCTCCACGTCACGCATGAGCAGCGAATGCGATCTCATCTCGAGCTCTTTGGCGAGACGCTGCTTCACCTGCAAGATCACGTCTGCGCGCTCGCACGCCACCTGCACGGGATCTGTCGCCACCGCCGCAAGGGCATAATTCAAATATAAACTCGATAACGTTTCGAGGTTGTGTGCCGCTTCAGGTTCGATGAGATAATGTGCCAGCATGGTATCGAACAACTGGCCTTTGAGCTCAAGGCCGAGCTTTCTCAACGCAACCTGCACCGCCTTAATATTATGTCCTGCTTTTTTGATCTTCTCGTCGGCGAGAAATCCGTCGATGGTCTTCAGATCGTCAGCGGTTTTTACGGGAATGAAGAATGCCTCGCCTTGCGTGGTCGAGAAAGTGAACCCGGCAACTTTGAAATCGAAATGATATTCGTCGTTGGTCACAACCTCGATGGAAAATTCTTTGTTGGCCGCAAGCCTCTCGATCAACAGGTTTTTATCACCAGAGTAGTTGACAGCGGATGTGTCGAGAACACGCTTCTCGGTTATCGTAACTTCTTCGCTCTCGGTCTCTCCAAACATCGACAGCTGCGATTGCTTGCGGACAGTTACCGTTGTCTCCGTAGCGGCGGTAGGATTGGCGAAAGCTCTTCCGGCGATCGCTTTAAATTCAAGTTCGTCGAAGATCGGTTCGAGTTTACTCCTGTCAGGTCCCTGGTAGCGGAGCGTGGCCTCGTCGAAATCGACAGGGGAGTTTGTATTGATCGTGGCAAGTTGTTTCGAGAGCAGTGCCTGTTCGCCAAATTGTTCAACGCGTTCTTTCAGCTTGCCCTTCATTTTATCCGTGTTCTTGACGATCTCTTCAACCGTTCCGAATTGTTTCACGAGGTCGGCAGCCGTCTTCGGTCCAACACCCGGTATACCCGGAATGTTGTCCGACGTATCGCCCTGGAGACCGAGTATGTCGATCACCTGTGATACATCTTTAATGTCCCACTTCTCGCAAACTTCCTTCGGCCCGAGGATATCGACGGAGTTGCCCATGTAGGCAGGTTTATACAGCCAGACGTTGTCACGAACGATCTGCCCGAAGTCTTTGTCGGGAGTCATCATATACACTTCGAATCCTTCGGCTGCGGCTTTCAGAGCCAGCGTTCCGATAATGTCGTCTGCCTCGTAGCCTTCTTTTTCGAGGATGGGAATATTAAAACCGCGAACGATCTCTTTTACGATGGGAATTCCTGTGCGCACATCTTCCGGTGTTTCCTGGCGCGTGGCCTTATATTCTTTGAAGATTGCGTCGCGGAAAGTTTTTCCAGGCGTATCGAAAGCTACCGCGATATGCGTCGGCTTTTGTTTGGTGAGCACCTCCAGCAGCGTGTTCGTAAATCCGAACGCCACCGACGTGTTCATGCCCTTCGAATTGATACGCGGGTTTTTTGTGAAAGCGAAATGCGCACGATAGATGAGCGCGTAAGCGTCGAGAAGAAAAAGTTTTTTTGGATCGGCCATTTGCAAAAATGGCCTGTCAGATCGAATTAAAAAAATTTACAAGTTTAATCCACGATTCAACTGAGCGTGGTCTGATTTTCTCCCTCTTGGCAAATTCTTTCAAATTGTCTGCCGGCGCCAACGCTTCATATATATCGTTCGCCGATTTAACCTCGGTAGCGCTATCCCCCACGACTAACAAATAGCTCTCGTTGCTCACGAAGTTTTTCTGTATGGTGGCCGAATTGAACGGCTTGGTTTCCATGATCACCTTCTTGTAGTGCTTCAGGAGCATGGCCTTTCCTTCAGTTGACATTACTTCGCAGTAAGTATTTTTCGCGGGCGTCGTCACAAACTTCCGCATACCTGCCTCCAACATTTTCACCACTTTAAAACTCGCGGCCATGGTCTTGCCTTGTTCGTCGAGGTACAGAAGTTCGTTGGTCATGAGATTGATGTTGGTCTTGACGTCTTTGATCTCACGGCCGTCGTACAGTACGATCTTCGAAACCGTCCAGTCGTCGAACAGATAAGGCGTTCCATTTACATCGACGTAAGTCCTCGGGAAGAAGGGAGTGCCTGCGATATCGCGAAAGGCCTCCGCAACAGCAGCGTGTTGAGCGACAACTGCGAAGGGCACAAAAAAGGTGAGGGCCAAAGCCCCCACCAAAAAATTGTTCTTATTAGTTCTCACCGTAGCCGTCATTCTGTTTCAGATTCTTATTTGCGCTGATCTCGCGGGCAGGAACGGGAAACACCATGGCATCGGCATTGTATGCAAAGCCATCGGCGCTGCCTTTCAGCCTCTTCAGGTCGTGAATAGCAGAACCTTCGTGAGCAAGCTCCAGCTTACGTTCGAACAGGATCTGGTCGAGTGTAGGATCGGTGATCGGATCCAGACCCACACGTTCGCGGATCAGGTTCAGGTCGTTCTCCGGCGTATCGCCAACAGAAGTGCCTAACCTTTCATTGCACTCAGCTCTGGTAAGATACATTTCCGCGAGTCGAACCACGGGAACATTCTTGTACTGGAGTTTCCACTTACCGCTGCGGATAGCGCCGTTGCCTTCGTAGAACATATCGAGACGAGCATCTCCGGCCTCATAAAGGTCGAGGTGTTTTTGTTCGATCTGAACATCGCCATCGCGGCCGCCGAAATCAGGAATCGACCAATACAGGTTCAGGTCGTTTGTACCATCCTGGTCGTTCACCTGCATGGCAAAGATGTCTTCGGTGCTGTTCTGAGAATTGTTGAATGCCTCTTCGTATGTCCCGGTAAGCTCGAAGTTACCCGATTGGATCACACGGTCGGCTGCATCTCTCGCGGCTGCGAAATTATCCATACCAAGGTACACCCTGGAGAGAATTGCGGCAGCAGCGCTTGCAGTAGCATACGGTGCATTGTCATCCGACAACAAACTTTCTGCTTCTGTCAGGTCGGCAATAACCTGCTGATAGATCTGTTCAACGGTAGCGCGCGAGGGATAGCTTTCGTCGGTGATAGCCTTGGTTGACTTAAGTACCAGTGGCACTGCGAGGTTGGTTGAAGTATTTCCGGCGCTGTATGGTTTTCCGAAGAATCGTACAAGCTCGAAATAAACCGACCCACGAATGAACAACGCCTCACCTCTTACCTGGTCGCGATCTTCTTCGTTAACAACATTGATCGATTCGAGAATGTTGTTACAGATGTTGATGGTGTAAAATCCACCGGTCCAGTTGCTGCGGACAAATGAATTGTTCGTGAGGATCTTCTTTCCGTAGATCTCGCGAGGCTGGTTATATGTTCCAACCCAGGTTATTTCTCCGTCAGCAGCGAGGAGTTCCGAGTAAGTGAACAGATCACCGCCCCAAAGGAAACCATAAGAACCGAGCGACGCGCTATAACCGGACAAGCCGTCGTAGGCGCCCAACAAAGCGGTCTTTACGTTCGAATCATTCGAGAGCGCAACGCTTTGATCGAGTGCAGCCGTCGGTTTAAGATCCAGATCGTTGGCACATGCACCCAGTGTCAGAAGAAATATGATTGCGTATATCTTTTTCATTTTGCTTGGAATTTTAGAGGCCCACATTAAGACCAAAGATTAATGACTTGATCTGCGGAGCCGAGTAGAAGTCGTTCCCCTGGTTGAGGTTCGAACCGTTGGCACGATAATCCGCGTTCACCTCAGGATCCCAGCCAGGATAGTCTGTGAATGTAAACAGGTTCTGGCCGGTGACATAGAGCCTCAATTGCGACAGCTTAAGACGGCTGAGCACTGCCTGAGGGAAGGTATACCCGAGCGTTACAGTTTTCACACGCAGGTAAGAACCATCGTAAACGTACCTGCTCGACGCGGACGTTCCGTTGGGAATAAGTCCACTCCAGTTCCAGCGCGCTTCGGGCACCTGGGTTATGTCGCCGGGCTTCTTCCATGAATTCAATTGATCCAGTGTCTGGTTGTCGAACCAGTCGCCGTTTGCCGACATAAATCCACCACCACCGTTGATGATGCTATTGCCTTGAACACCCTGCAGGAGTATGTTCAGATCGAAGCCATAGCCATTGAATGTGTTGGTAATACCGTAGTAGTATTTCGGGTTGGGATTTCCTACTGCGAAGTTTCCGGCGAGATTGTAATTGTTAGTGGTTTCGCCATTCGCCTTATAGTACAATGCATCACCGTTGGCAGGATCCACACCAGCATACTTGGGACCATAGAACACGCCGAGAGGTTGTCCAACAATGAGTGAGTTCAGGAAGCGGCCGTCGTTGCCGGGGACTTCCGTTACTTCCCCGTCAAGCTGGGTAACCTTGTTCTGGTTGTGAGACAAGTTCACCGAAGTTGTCCACTTGAAGTTGGGTTTCTGAACGTTCACAGAATTAAGAACGATCTCGAAGCCCTTGTTTTCCATTTTACCTACGTTGTCGGTGAGGGTACTGTACCCGGTGTTACCAGGAACGGGCCTGTTGTAGAGAAGGCCGCTGGTATATTTTGCGTAGTAGTCCACCTCACCAGTAAGGCGGTTATTAAAGAAACCGAAGTCGATACCCGCGTCATACTGCGTTGTAGTTTCCCATCCGAGTTTGGGGTTAGCGATCTGGCTCGGATAAAGCGTGGCAGAAGAATTGTATTTGTCGGACGACCATACACCCTGCCATTTGTATTCGCCAATTTCAGCGTTACCAACGGTACCCACGCTCACACGCGGCTTCAGGAAACTAAGAGTAGTTTGTCCCTTCAGGAAACCTTCCTCAGAAATAATCCAGCCTGCCGATGCCGCCGGGAAGAAACCATAACGATTGTCGGGACCGAAACGTGATGAACCATCGGTACGACCACTCACGGAGAGCAAGTATTTGTCAGCGAACTTTAAATTCACACGAGCGAAGTATGACAGGAAGGTGTAAAACGACTGGGTGGAAGTTCCTCCGGTGATCTTTCCCGCACTGGTGATCTTCTGAAGGTCATCGCTGGGGAACTGCTGACCCTGGACATCCGTAACGTCGGTGGTCGATTTCTGGAATGACATACCAGCAGTCGCGTCCATTGAAAGACGTCCGAACATCTTGGTGTATGTGAAGAAATTGTTCGTGTTGTAGTTGAACACTCTTAACCAGTCGGATTGCCCGAAACCTTTTGTCGAAGACGACTGTGTACGGCGTCCGAAGAACTGGTCGTCGTTTTCGGTGAGTACATCGTAACCGGCTTCAGTGCGGAAAGACAAGCCTTCCACAATATCCCATTGACCAAAAATGCCACCGATGTTCCTGAATGTTGTTGCAGTATAGTGACCGTTTTCGGCGTTAAGCAACGGGTTGTAATAGGTTGTTACAGGCCTGTCGTACAGTTGTCCGTCCTTATCGCGAATGGGTGTGATCGGTGCAAGAGCAACGATCTGCATGGGCGTTCCAAAGTCGTTGTCGTTCGAAGTACGATTGGTAACAGTTCTCGCAATCGACATGTTCATGCCTATCTTGATGGACTTACTTACCTGCTGATCCAGGTTCATGCGCGTTGAAAGACGGTTGAAGTTGTTCTTGATGAGGATCCCATCCTGGTCCGCCAAGTCACCACTCATAAAGTACCTGGTCTTGTCATTTCCGCCCGAAGCTGAAAGGGAAACCATTTTCACCATTGGATTCTTCTGGTAAGCCTGCTTCTCCCAGTTCGTGTTTGTTTCCAGTTTTCTCCAATCGGAATAACCTGAATACCGGGTGAAACGGCCTTCCATGATAGACGAATAGTCGTCGATAGCCTCTTGCTCGCTGGCATAACCATCGGGATTGCCGTTGCGGTTATAATCGTATTTGGCTCCGTTGATCGCAGCCTGCTTGTAATAGTCGATATACTGTTTTGCGTCGAGGAATCCACGGTTGTCATTCGTAGGCGAATTGAAACCGTAGGAAACGTTGGCAGTGATCGATGTTTTTCCGGCCTTACCGCGTTTGGTGGTGATAAGAACAACACCGTTGGCTGCGCGCGATCCATATATCGCAGACGCCGCTGCATCTTTCAGGATCTCGAACGATTCGATGTCGTTGAAGTTGATCGATGAGAGCGCGCTTCCGTTGTTCGATGTTCCGGCTGCCTGGTTGTTGTTGAACGACGACGTGTTGATCGGAATGCCATCAATAACATACAATGGCTCGTTGGAACCCGAGAGCGATACAGCTCCGCGAATACGGACCTTGATACCTTCACCAACACGACCGCTGTTGCTTTCAACAAATACACCCGCCGCACGACCTTGCAATGCCTGCGTCATGTTTGGCACGGGGATGTTTTTCAACTCATCACCCTTAACACTGGCAATATTACCCGTAAGATCCTGTTTGATCTGGGTACCATAACCAACGACTACAACTTCGTTAAGCTGTCGTACGTCGCTGGCCATCACAACATCCACCACAGTGCGGTTAGCGATCGCCACTTCCTGTGTTTGAAAGCCGATGAACGAAAAAGTGAGTGATTCCGCAGTGGCTGGAGCGTTGATGCGGAATTGTCCGTCGCCGTCGGTGACGGTGCCATTCGTTGTCCCCTTAACTACGACATTCACACCAGGTAGCGTGGAGCCGTCTTCCGCGGAAGTCACCTTGCCGGAGATCACTCTCTCCTGCGCAAGAGCCACTTGCAGCGACAGTAAGGACACAAAAAGAAACAGTAGATTTTTCTTCATAGAAACAGATTTGGTTTAGCTTAATATATTCATAACAATACGGTAGAGATACACCGCATTTTACGGTATTTGATGTACGGCATGCCAACCCAAATGGTGGTATTTTTCTTTTGTGTTAATTATTTATAAATAGTAGAAAACGTTTGCATGTCCGACCCTCTGTCTAAGTTTTATCATTGGGAGAAGGAAACCCCCGGTAAATTATGGTTTCATCAGCCTCTACCGGGGCAAATAGTGACTTACACCTATTCACAGGGTGGTATTGAGATCAGGAAGATCGCTTCAGCTTTGGCTGGGTTGAACTTGCCGCCACGGAGCCGCATTGCCATCCTTTCGAAGAACTGTGCACACTGGATGATGGCCGACTTCGCAATATGGATGGCCGGGCACATTTCGGTACCTCTCTACCCCACGCTCTCGGCCAACGCCATCAGGTCGATACTTGAGCACAGTGAATCCAGGGCAATATTCGTCGGGAAGCTCGACGATTATCAACATCAGCGCGATGGCATTCCGGCCAGCCTGCAAAAGATAAGTTTCCCCTATTATGGCACCAACGAAGGTTGGTCATGGAACGACCTTCTCGAAAAACATCAGCCTCTCGCAACGAACACGATGTTCGACAGGAACGAGATGGCTACGATCAAGTATACGTCGGGAACGACCGGCGCGCCGAAAGGCGTTGTGCTTTCAATGAACGCGATCGATCATGCTTTGTCACATGCGTTCCCAATCTTAAAGACAGGTCCCAACGACCGGTTCTTTTCATACTTACCGCTGTCGCACATTGCCGAGCGAATGCTGGTGGAATTCGGAGCGGTGTACAATGGTGCAACGATATATTTTTCGGAGTCGCTCGACAAGTTTGCGGAGAACCTCGCCCACGCACAGCCTACCGTGTTTCTTGCTGTGCCCCGCATCTGGGCACGTTTCAAAGAAAAGATCCTCGAGAAGCTTCCCCAAAAACGTCTGGACACGCTCTTATCGATACCGGTTATCAGCAGTATTTTCAAGCGAACGATCCGGAAGAAACTTGGCCTTGCGAAATGCAAGTGGACCATAAGCGGCGCCGCGCCGATGTCGATGGAGGTGCTCGAATGGTATCACAAGCTTGGCATCAATGTGATGGAAGTTTATGGCATGACGGAGAACCTAGCGTGGGCAACCAGCAACGTGGAACACATGAAGTTTGGAACGATCGGCAAGCCGTGGACGAATATCGAATTCCGTTTGGGTGAGTCGGGCGAGATACAAACGAAGAGTCCCGCAGTCATGCTCGGTTATTATAAAAGCCCGGAGCTCACGAAGGAAGTTTTCACCGGAGACGGCTTTTTGAGATCGGGGGATATTGGACAAATAGATCCCGAAGGCTTCGTGTCGATCACCGGGCGGATCAAAGACCAGTTCAAAACAGATAAAGGTAAATACATCGCCCCGCTGCCGATCGAATTGAAGCTGGGAGCCAACACCGACATCGAACAAGTGTGTGTTGTAGGTATGGGCGTTCCTCAGCCAATGGCCCTGGTGGTACTTTCTGCTGCGGGAAGATCAAAGAGTAAGGAAGAGATCACTTCAAGTCTCTCGAAGACCATCGACGTTGTCAATAAAGAGCTGGAAGTCTACGAACGCCTCAACGCCGCAGTGATCATGAACAATGATTGGACGATAGAGAATGGGTTAATGACGCCCTCCCTGAAAGTGAAGAGGAATGAAGTTGAGAAGATCCATCTTCCAAAATATCCCCATTGGTACAACCTTGGACGGAGAGTTGTCTGGGAGCAAGAATAGCCCGTGGCGTAGCTTTACGTAAATGCATTTTCGCGAAGTCGCGCAGAGATTATTTCACCACAGTAAATTCAAACTCTGCTTTCTTAACCTTCGGATTAACCGTTCGGCTCAACTGGTATGCAAACGCTGTCGCATTCAAAAAGAAGATCGTAAGATAACCGACGTTGAACAACAACGGGCTGAAATCAAGGAACCCTTCGTATGTGATCATGTCGTAGCTGAACATCAGCACACCAAGAATAATACTCATCGCCGAGAACCATGCGCCGGCACGATCATAAAAGATCGCGCGGATCACAACAATTCCCACGTAGCCGAGAATTATCCACGCTACGAATTTATAAGCCGGCAATAAATTCGTGTACGTGATCGCAGGTGTAGCGATGGTGAAGAGAATGAAGATCGAATTCAGGATCAGCAATCCATACTTTAAAATAGGATGCACGTCTTCAGGAAAAAGCTTTCCGACGTACAGCAAACTCCACATCATTGTGAGGTAAAGTGTGAGATATTCTATTTTGCACAACAGCTCCCAATCGATAGCCGGGAACCAGTTGGAGAATAAATAAAGATTTGTGACAACTGCCCGCAATGCCCACGTGATACATATCGCCGCGAAGTAAAGGGCTGCTTTCTCTTTACGGAAAAACAGGAACAACACGATAAAGAAACAGCCGATCAAACCGAGCCCTGCAAACAGGATGATGTTGGTGATCACTGCTGTCTCTCTTTTTTGATAAAGCTGGTCGGGAAGACCTAAATAAATATGATCGTTTGAGCCGCCGCGCACGTGATGGAAATTCGATACCTGCAACATAATGTGCAGTGTGTCTGTCGCGGGGAACACGATAGTTTTCGGAAGCCATTGAGGCACGGCTTCTTTCCGGCTGGTTCCTACTTCGCCGTTGGCTGCAACGGCAACCCCGTTCACCCAAAGATGGTAGCTGGTATAGAAGTCGGGCAGCTCCATCGAGAGCATCGGGAGGTTGTGATCGACAATAACATCTGCGGTGTATGTTGCGAAGCCCTGGCCTTCATTCCAGATGCCTGGAAATTGATGAAATCGTTTCGGTGTAGCAGGAGCGCCGGGAGTGAGCAGCTCTTCCCAATAGAATCCCCATTGACCATCGAGGCGAACGGTCTTTTTGGTGAAGTCCCAGCCGCGGAGATCGACTGTCCCCTTTTCGATTACAGGTTGTGCGATGACGGCCGTGGCGCCAACGCATGTTACGACAAGCAATAACAGGTAAACACGCAACCCGATCTTAAGCCAACGATTCATTTGAGGGTAGGAGATTACCACACAAAGTATGGATAGGCTTCTTGTAAAAAAAGCCTTTTCCGCGGGTAATCCTACATCACTCTTTCCACTGGCCGGTGATCACACGGTCGTAAGTAATGAAGTCTGTGTTGATAGGTTCGAAACCGTTCTGGCGTAACAGCATCGCAACTTGTCCGCGGTGATAACTTCCGTGGTTGACAAGATGCATCATGATGTGCTCGACATTGTTTTCGTAATAGTCGCCGACGTAATTCTTGTATTTAAGAATGCGATTGAAGTTGTCGGTAGAGTCGATGTATTCAAGCCATTGTTTTGAACCGTCGTCTACCATTTTACGAAGGCGTTCGATGGGATAAGTTTTCCAGAGTTCAACATCGGGTGCCGGAAGTCCCTTGATCCGGTGAAGCCAAAGGAAGTTGGCGGCGAGCTGGTGACTGAAGACACTCAGTATTTTTTCGGTCGTTACGTTCTGGCTTTCGATGGCTCTCAGTACACGACGATTAGCCCATTCATTGTACCGATAGAGTTTCTGGAAATACTCTTTCATAAGATGACGCACCGCGTGCGCCGGTGTTTTTTTAACGGTGGCGCAAGGTACAACTTTAAGCTATCTTCAAAGAAATTTCACCCTATGTTAAGAGCACCTTTTATTATTGGTTTGATAGTGCTTTCGTCAACGGTTGCGGCACAGGACAACTATCCGACAAAAGGCATTGAACCGTTGTACGACATCTCCTTGACAGACGCCGAACGCGATTCATTGAAGTCGAATATCGAAGGATTTCAGAAGGAGTATAAGGCATTGCATGACTACAAATTGGATAACTCGGTGCCGATGTCGTTGCGGTTCGATCCGTTGCCTGCAGGATTTTCTCCTCCGAAAGGAACACCGTCTCCAGGAATGTCGTTGCCTAAGAATGTCAAGCTCCCCGCCAATAAAGAAGACCTCGCATTTTACCCGGTGTATAAGCTGGCGGCTCTTATTCGCGACAAGAAGATCACTTCAGTCGAGCTGACATCATTATATATTTCGAGAATTAAAAAGTACGGCGACACATTGCAGTGTGTCATTACGTTGCTCGAAGAACGTGCGATGCAAGCCGCAAAAAAAGCTGACGAAGAAATTTCAAAAGGCAAATACCGCGGACCTCTTCACGGCATCCCATACGGTGTAAAAGATCTTCTCGCTGTCGAAGGAACGAAGACCACGTGGGGAGCCGCTCCTTTCAAAGATCAGTCTATCGAAAAGACTGCGGTTGTTGTTAAGAATCTTGAGAACGCCGGAGCAGTACTCATCTGCAAGTTCACCATGGGCGCTCTTGCCATGGGCGACATCTGGTATGGCGGTGTTACAAAAAATCCATGGAACCTGAAGCAAGGATCATCCGGTTCATCGGCGGGTTCGGCTTCAGGAACATCAGCAGGTCTTGTGGCTTTCGCAATTGGTACTGAAACATTGGGATCGATCGTGTCACCATCGACGCGTTGTGGTGTAACCGGCCTCCGTCCAACTTACGGTTTGGTGAGCACCGACGGCGCTATGACGTTAAGCTGGAGTATGGATAAGATCGGACCGATATGCCGTTCGGCGCAGGATTGTGGCCTGGTTTTAAATAGCATGGCGTCAATACAAGCCGCTCCGAAGAAATTAAAAGTCGCTTACCTGAAAACAGCTTTCGAATCGGATTATCCAAACAAAGGGAATGATGATGCGGCACTGAAAATTATCCGCGGTCTTGGATACGATCCTGTTGCTGTTGAACTTCCCTCGGGCATACCAATCTCCGCCATCCGCATCATGCTAAGTGCCGAAGCCGGCGCAGCTTTCGATGAGCTAACGCGTGCAAACATCGACGACCAGCTCACCGATCAACGCAAAGGCGCATGGCCGAATACATTCAGAGCATCGCGATTCATTCCCGCTGTCGAGTACATCAACGCTTCGCGTGCACGCAAACAATTAATCGAAGAGTACCATGCGAAACTCGGCGAATACGACGTTATCATCTCGCCCAGCTTCGCCAGTGGGCAGTTGCTTACTACCAATCTTACTGGTCATCCGTGCCTGGTGGTGCCGAATGGATTCAATGATCAGGGTAGTCCGACGAGTATTTCTTTTTTGGGTAAATTATATGGTGAGGCGGCGCTCGTAGCTTTTGCGAACGCCTACCAGGAGGCAAGTGAGTGGGACGAGAAGATTCCTCCGTTGTTTAAATAGTGTTCAATGAATAATCTCCGGTTCGCGACCAGGATCTTCCTCAAAGACAAATTCTTTTCGACCCTCAATATTCTCGGCCTCGCGTTGGGAATCGCCGTGAGCATGATCCTGGTGCTCATCCTCAGAAACGATCTCAGTTACGATAAGCATTACGCCAATCATGAAAGGATCTATCGCGTAGGAACTCACTATGTGATACCGGATGTTGACGCCTACATACGTGCAACACCACGTGAACTTGCGCCAATTCTCAAGCAGAACTACCCCGAGATCGAAGAGGCGGTGCGGATCGACTTGTTAGATCATATTCTTGTTGATACCGGTGCTAAAAAGTTTTTCGAGGACGACGTGATCCAGGCAGATCCGAATTATTTCAAAATATTCACGCATAAGTTTATTGCGGGCGATGTAAATACATGTCTTAACGATCGCCGCAATGTTGTGGTGACCCGCTCGATCGCGCGAAAATATTTTGGCGATGAGGATTGCGTCAATAAGGTCATCAACATTAAAAACCAACCTCACGTCATCACTGCAGTTATCGAAGACCTGCCGGAAAACACGCACCTCAAGTTCGGCTTTCTTCTCACCGGTCTTACTGAGAATCGTCCCGGCTGGAATTACGAAATCGTGAATGGCAAACCGGAAGCCGGTGTGTTCTGGAGTCCCGATGTGATCACTTATTTATTGCTGCCCGAAAACTACGACGTCCGGAATTTTTACGATCGTTTCAAACCGATATACAAAGAATATTTTACCGGTTTCCCGGATTGGAAACCTACGAACGCCAACGAGCCGGTGCTCCAACCATTGGCCAGTATACATTTTTCGAAACACGATGAGTTCGAAGCCGAATACAAAGCGATGATGATGTTTGCGGCGATCGGCGCCATGATCGTCCTTCTGGCCTGCATCAACTATATGAATCTCGCGACAGCGAAGGCGATCAAACGGGCAACGGAGATCACGATGAAGCGGCTTGCCGGCGCCGGCAAGGTGCGTTTGATCTTTGCCCTGCTGGGCGAATCCGTTCTGCTCACGCTCATATCGTTCGTGCTTGCCGCAGGAATTGTGTATACTGTTATAGGACCCGTGAACACGCTGGTCGGGAGAAACCTCTCACTCGATCTTTTTGGGATACTCGCTTCGCTGCCGATCGCATTGATCATCGGGATTATATCCGGCATCTATCCGGCGTTTTACCTTACCAACATCCCGGTGATCGAATCGTTGAAAGGCAAATTCAAAAGCAGCGGCCCCGGTTTGTTCCTGAGGAAGGCGTTGATCACCGTTCAGTTTTGTATCTCCATTTTCGTTGTGATCTGCACGCTCTTCATGAGCGAACAACTCACGTTCATCCGGACGAAGAGCCTCGGTTTCAATAAAGACAATCTACTGGTGGTGCCCATGCAGGACACCACGGTCAGCAATAAGTTGACGGCTATCAAAAGCGAACTCGCAAAAGACAACCGCGTGATGGCCGCCGGTGCTTCCGGTCAGATCCTCGGTATGGGCGAAGGTGTCGAAATCATGTATGTTGAAGGACCAAACGGTTACGAACAACGCGGATTTCTTTCGCTGATGGTCGACGACGATTACCTGGAGATGATGGGTATCGAAGTGGTCCAGGGAAGATCCTTTGCGGAGGGCAAAGGCATTGAGACCGACGGTGTCTATCTCGCCAACGAATCGGCCGTGAAGATGATGAACTGGGGCAACGATGCTATCGGAAAAAAAGTGGCCTTCTATGGACACCAGAATGAAGGCAAGGTGATTGGTGTTGTGAAAGACTTCAATGCAAGTTCGCTCCACATCGGTGTCGACCCGATGTTTATTATCAAAGGTCGCTGGCGTCCTGGTTATCTCAACATCAAGCTCAGCGGCGACGACATTCCCGGCGCAGTGGAATATGTGAGACAGACATTCGGCAAGTTCGATACCCAACATCCTTTCGAATATTTTTTCCTGGATCAGAAATACGATAGCCAATACAAAGCAGATGTGATCATGAATCAATCACTCAGTGTGCTTTCGTACGTATGCGTATTCATTTCATTGTTGGGATTGCTTGGACTCTCGGCCTTCGCGGCAGTTCAGCGCACGAAAGAGATAGGGATACGGAAAGTGTTGGGAGCGGATATCCCGGGAATCTTGCTGCTGCTCTCGAAAGATATTTTGTTATTGGTGGTCATCGCGGCGCTGATCGTGGCGCCGGTTAGCTGGTATGCGATGGATCAATGGCTTGATGGTTTTGCATATCGTGCGCCGGTGAATTATCTCTTGATGATTTCAATAGCGCTTGTGTCGATGACGTTTGTGTTCATTGTAACGGCGCTGCAATCGTGGAGGAGCGCCGTAGCAAACCCTGTTGACAGTTTGAAGTATGAATAGCTTTGCAAAGAATTATCTTACCCAGGTAGTAACCTCATCTATTGGTTTCCTTCTTGTTTGCGGGGACACATAGTTTGTCACTCCGAGATGAAAGAACCCCAGCAACTTATCTTCCGCTCCAAGATTAAAGAACGGCTTCGCTTCCTCATAAAAAGTAATCCCTCCGGTGCTCAGGTATGCCCCGATACCGTAAGCTGTTGCCGTGAGATACATGTTTTCGACAGCGCAATAGACTGCACCGATCTCCTCGATTTCCGGGATGCCTTTTCGTGGATCGCGTTTCATGCCAACCGAGATGATGTGCGATGACTGCAGAGGTTTTTTGAGAAGACCTTCGTATTTGTCTTGCTCGAATTTCCCTTTTGCCGTTGCTACCTGTTTGTAACATTCGCCCTGGAAGTCGGCGAGTTTCTTCAACCCATCGCCTGTAAACACCATGAACCTCCATGGCTCCGTTAGTTTATGAGTGGGCGCCCACGTGGCATTGAAAAGTATTTGTTGAACTATTGCATCGTCGACCCGTTGGCCGGTGTAATCCCTTGGAAAAATGGAACGGCGATCACGAATAAGCTTATTGATAACATTAACATCGAACATAACCCTATTATTTAGCTGCGAAGGTAGCGTAATCAAAAAAATAATGGGTTAATTTACCACTGCCAAACATCTCCTCATGTATCGATTACTCCTCCTGGCCCTACTTGGCTGCTTCGCACTGTCGTCCTGCGCCCCCGCTTACATAGCCAACACCCGTAATACTCCTATGTTCGGCGAAGCCAATGAGTTTGCCGGCACTCTTGCCTTGTCATCAGGGATCGATGCACAGCTGGCCTATTCTGTTACCGATCATGTCGCCGTTATGGGTAACTTCAACACCGTACAGCAAACATTAAAGCCGGAGAACAAACCATCGTTCAACCGCAACCACATCTTCGCCGAAGGCGGACTCGGTTATTTTTCGAGAACGAAAAAATCACGCTTCGAATTATATGCCGGTTACGGTGCAGGTGGCGGCACCAGTTACGAGTCTTATTATTTCTTCCACACCCAATCGAAGGAGACGGTTACAAAAGTCAAGTACGATCGCATCTTCATTCAGCCATCGATCGGAACGAACAACAGGAAGTTCAACCTCATCTTCACCACACGTATTTCGATGGTGGGCTTCAAAGAATTCTCGACCGAAGATCCTGCGGCAACACCAAACGTTTATAAACCGACGGGCTATAAAGTTATGCTCGAGCCGTCGCTTACGGCCCGCGCACACCTCGCCGGTAACATTCGCGGATTCGTACAACTAGGCGCCAATGCAGCAGCCGGCGAAGTGGATTTCAACTACGTGAAAGTGCAGGGCGCGATAGGCATACAGATCCATACAGGACAATTGCGTACGCGTGTCTATTAAAAGTTGCCATACCGTTTTATCGCTTCTCGTGATTGCGCTTGCAGTCACATCGTGTGCTCCCGCCTATCTCTCCAACACCAGGAATACTCCGATGTTGAGCGAACGCGGCGAGTTCGTTGCCAACGCCACCATTGGTTCTGCTGGTGAAGACCTGCAGCTTGCCTGTGCCGTTACAAATCACATCGCGGTGATGGTAAACGGAAACGCCTTCAAGTCGCAGATCGATTTGAATGGCGGCAATTATCATTATGTTCGAAAACATCTCTTTGGTGAAGCAGCTCTTGGGTATTTTGTAAAGAAAGAACGGGTGCATTTCGAAATTTTTGCCGGCTACGGCATGGCCGAATTCAACAGCTACGAAACGTCGTGGTTCCTGGGCGACGATGCCACGACAAAAGGCGCTTACAACCGGACATTTGTACAACCCTCAATCAAGGTGAATAGGGGCGACGACTTTCGCCTTATTCTTACAACACGTTTTTCTTCCGTCGATTTCATAAGCTACACGGCAACGGATGTTGCGAGCGGTGAGATCAGGACGAGAACATTCAAGCGCCAGGGATTTTTTGAGCCCGCTCTTACCGGCCAGTTTAGGATTTATCGTAAACTTCATGGCTACGCACAGGCAGCATTCAACACAAAAATGAATGGATCATACCAGTACGATCATAATCAAGTACAGTTTGCTTTAGGACTTCAATTCCGAACCAGTCCCAAACCAAAGGATGTCAATTAAACCAAAGCTCGGTCTCTTCGATCTCACCATGGTTACGGTGAGCCTCGTTATCGGCATGGGTATTTTCCGGACACCGGTAGAAGTCGCAAACAAAGCCGGCACGCCAACGGTACTTTTTGCCGCATGGATCGTCGGTTCGATCGTAAGCCTTTTCGGAGCACTCACTTTTGCAGAGATCGGTTCGAGGTATCATGTGACAGGCGGCTTCTACAGGATCTTCTCGCACTGTTATCATCCCGCCTTCGCATTCATGGTCAACTGGATGACGTTGATCTCCAACGCCGCTTCGACAGCCATTGTAGCCATTATCGGGGCAGAGTATATCAATCCTCTCATCATGCCCGGCGTGGATCACGATCTCGGCATCAAGATCACAACCATTTCTGCAATCGTTATTCTTTATGTGCTGAATATGCTCGGCATCAAAATGAGCGCAAGGGTTTTGAATGTTTTAATGATCATTAAGATCGCGTTGATGCTGATGTTGATCTCCGCGATTTTTATTCCGATGGATAAACCCGCGGCTCCTTCAGTTGAACCGACAGGCTTTAGCTTTCATGCGTTCTGGTTGTGCTTTGTCCCGGTGTTCTTCACTTATGGTGGATATCAGCAAACCATGAACTTCGGTGCCGACGTTCCAAACGCCGGTCGTACCATGCCACGTGCTATCTTCTGGGGTATTGCGATCATCCTCATGTTATACTTGTCCATCAACATATCCTACTACAATGTGCTCGGTATGGATGGCATTCGTTCGTCGACGGCACTGGCTTCGGATATGGCGGAGCACATTCTCGGGTCGTCGGCCTCGAAAGTGATCGCAGTTGTCATGTTCCTTTCGGTGATGGCATACGTGAATGCGTCCATCATGTCGAACCCGCGCGTGTATTACGCGATGGCGGAGGATAAAGTGCTTCCGCCCATTTTCAAACGCCTGAATGAAAAGACCCAGGTACAGGAGTTTTCCACGTCGTTCTTTGTGGCGTTCATGGTGATCACGTTGTTCCTCACGTCTTCGTTCTCGAAGGTTCTGAACTACGTGATGTTCTTCGACAGCATTTCGCTCATTACGGCTTCGGCGGCGATCTTCGTGCTCCGTCATCGTGCCCGCTCAAACCCGGTTGACCCCAATATTTATAAGATCCCTTTTTATCCGTGGCTGCCTGCTATTTTTGTGATCACATACACGCTGGTGAACGCAAGCATCCTCGTGTCGAATCCAATCGCCGCAACGATCGGCTTTGTTTTGTTTCTTTCAGGATGGCCATTATTTTACGCATTAAGACGAATTTCAAATGGATGAGCTTTCGTACATATTAAATGAACTGGGTGAAGATCGCAGCAGCTACTTCAATGCCATTTCTCCACCCATCGTTCAAACGAGCAACTTTGCTTACAAGACCGTAGCAGACTTTCGTAAGGGCCTCGCCGACGAGTATCACACACTCATCTATTCAAGGGGCAACAACCCGACGGTCGACATCCTTCGCAAGAAACTGGCGGCCCTCGACGGCGCCGAGGACGCGCTGGTGTTCGGCAGCGGGATCGCATCCATCGCAATACCAATCATCGCATTACTAAAACAGGGCGACCACGTGGTGAGCGTAGCCAAGCCTTACAGCTGGACCATCAAGTTGTTTGAAAAGCTTCTGCCCAAGTTTGGCATTACGACTACGTTTGTTGATGGCACGGATACATCGAACTTCGAAAAAGCCGTTACACCCAACACAAAACTTTTCTACCTCGAGTCGCCGAATACATTCACCTACGAATTACAGGACATCCCCGCCGTTGTCGCCGTTGCGAAGAAGCATGGTATCGTTACGATGATCGATAATAGCTACAGCAGTCCTCTTAACCAGCAGCCGTATCGCATGGGTGTAGATCTCGTGGCCCAGTCGGCTACGAAATTTATCGGCGGTCATAGCGATGTGGTTGCGGGTGTTGTTACCGGCTCACAGGCGATGATCAAAAAGATCTTCGATGCGGAGTTCCTAAACATCGGCGGCAATATTTCGCCGATGAACGCATGGCTGCTTATTCGTGGTCTGCGGACTATCCATTTACGGATGGAACGGGTTTGTACAACAACTAAAAAGGTTGTCGAATTCCTGGCCGGCCGGCCTGAAGTCGAACGCGTTATATTTCCGTTTCATCCTTCTTTTCCCCAGTACGAGTTGGCGAAGAAACAGATGAAGGATGCAGGCGGGCTGTTCAGCGTGGTGTTCAAAGCGAAGTCGATCGATCAAATCGAAAACTTTTGCAATTCATTGAAGAGATTTTTCATGGCCGTAAGCTGGGGAGGTCACGAGTCGCTAATAATACCGTCAGCGGTTAGCATTAAGCCGGAAGACTTCGATGCGTCGAACCCAAATCATAGGCTGATAAGATTCTACGTCGGGCTCGAAGATGCTAATTACCTGATTGATGATATTCGGCAATCTCTCGAAGCCCATCTAAAGTAAGATTGGGTTCGATGCTCGCGAAGAAGCCCTTCAGCGAAGTGATCACGAACGACAATCCGCCCGTGGCGATCGCCGGACATTCTTCGTTCAATTCTTTGCGAATGGCGCCAATCATGCTTCTCACCAATCCGTCGTAACCGATCACCAATCCCGACTGTATCGCTGTAATAGTGCTCGTACCCAGCGCTGATGTAGGTGTTTCGAGCGGCACATCGAAAAGCTTCGCTGTGTTTTGTGATAGTGCTTTGATCGCTGTGCGGAGGCCGGGAACAATTGACACACCGAGAATTTTTCCTTTCTCCGAGATCGTTGTAAACGTCAGCGCCGTTCCAAAGTCCGCAACAATACACGTGCTCTTGATCTTCATATAAGCTCCCATTGCATTCGCGACCAGGTCGGAACCGATCTCGTAAGGATTCAATACCTGGATGGGTAACTTCTCGTACACCGCCGGGCCGAGCACCAACGGTTCTTTCTCGAACAAGGTACGGATCACCTTCTGGATCTTTTCCGTGAGATCGGGAACAACGCTGCTCAGTACGATCTTCGACACGCCCGTTACGGGTAAACCCGCTTCGAAAAAATAGTCCCTCATCTTCATACCATAGAACAACTCGGGCTGATGCGTTCGCGACGGGATCCGCCACGTGTGTTTCCAATGAGATCTGTCCCAAAGTCCCATCGTGATGTCGCTGTTGCCAATGTCGAAGACCAGTATCATGCAGCCAAAAATAGTGTTTCTGCTGACATACCGTTGTCACTTTGTGTCTTACGTTTGTATTATGTCAGCCAAGTATGGAAATGTTGATGATATGGTCGCCGTTCTTCCGCGCGACGAACGCGTGCTCGTGAACAGGCTGCGGGCTATAATAGCTGAATGCATTCCGAAAGCTGAAGAGAAAGCGTACTACGGGTTGGGCGTTCCGTTTTACTCGCACAACAGGCTGATCTGTTTTATCTGGCCGCCATCGGTTTATTGGGACCAAAATCCGCACGGCAAGAAGAAAGAGTCCCGTAATCCGAAAGGTGTGTCTCTCGGTTTCAGCCAGGGCAACCTCATGTCGAATGAAGACGGTGCGTTGCTTGCGGAAGGACGAAAGCAGGTTTACGTGATGTATATCAAGTCGCTTGCGGAGCTCGATGAGAACCAGGTACGCGCGCTGTTGTTCGAAGCTGCGATGATCGATGAAGAATTTGGATTGAAGAGGAAAAAAAGCTCACGCAAAGGCGCAAAGCAAATTCGCAAAGGACGCTAACCTTTAGTCGACCTTTAATGAATTCACAGGGTTCGCCTGTGCTGCTTTGAAAGTCTGCAAGCCTACGGTTAACCATGTTACCATTAACGCAAGCATACCAGCCATTGCAAAAAACCACCAGCTGAGTTCGATGCGATCAGCAAACCCATCGAGCCAGCTTTTGCCGATGAGATAACTTACCGGAACGGCAATCAGTATCGAGACAAAAACAGGCTTCACAATATCGCCCGCCAGCAATCGAACAATACCCGATGTAGTGGCTCCCAAAACTTTCCGGATCCCGATCTCTTTCGTCCTTCGTTCCGACGAGAACACGGCCAGTCCAAACAATCCAAGACATGATATTGCCGTAGCAAGTATCGCAAAGAAGGTAGACAACGTAGACACCCGGTTCTCAGAGGCATATAGTGCATTGTAGTCTTCGTCGAGGAAAGTGAATTCGAAAGGATAGCCCGGGTGATATTTATGATAGATCGTTTGCAATTGCTCCAGCGTATTTTGTTCGGAGCCCGGCTGGATCCTCACTACGATATCGCGGCGGGCCGGTGTGTAAAAGAGGAACATCGGTTTGATCGGCGCATGAAGCGATCCATACTGGAAGTCCTTCACAACGCCAACGATATTCAATTTATTCGGACCATACATCATCGTTCGTCCTACCGGGTCCGGGAAGCCCATCATTTTAGCCGCCGACTCGTTGAGAATAACATTCCAGTTCTCAACGGTATCGCGGGGAAAAGTTTTGCCGGCCACCAACCCGATACCCATGGTTTCGATAAAATCGTGACTGATACGCGGACTCGGAAAATCGATCTTGCTGGCCTGACTTACATCGCCCTCCCAGGTAAATCCCTGATGCGTGGATTGTGCCATGTTCAGAATAGTGCCCGACATGCTCGAAGCATTCACAACACCGGTCACATTTTTTATTTCATTGATGAAAGTCTCGTAGTTGCTGCGGTCAAAATTTCCGCGACGCTGAAAACTGATCACATGGTCTTTCGAGTAACCAAGATCCTTCGTCTGCACAAATTCTATCTGCTTATTCACGATCATAAATCCCACGATAAAAACAATGGAGATCGTGAATTGAAGTACAACGAGACCTTTTCTTATGAACACTTCTCCGAAGGTGGAGTTCATCAGCTTCCCTTTCAGGATCGCAGCCGGTTTGAATCCCGATAAAAATAATGCGGGATAACACCCGGCGAGTATACCAACCATGATCACAATGCCGATCAGTTGAAGATCGATGTCAAGCTTTAGATTCTTACCGGTTAAATGATTGAAGTTTGGCAACAGCAGTGCCGTCAAGCCGATGGCAATCACCAGTGAAAGCAACGCCATGATCATAGACTCGGTGAGGAATTGCCGGATCAGCTCCGGGCGGCTCACACCCAGCGTTTTCTTTACGCCGACTTCCTTCATCTTCCGCGATGCCTGCGCCGTCGAGAGATTTACAAAGTTGATGCAGGCAATCGCTATCGTGAAGACCGCTACGAGCGAGAACAGTCTCACGTAACCAATCCGTCCGCCCGATTGAATTCCATTCTCGTAAGTTCCATACAGGTATTTGTCGGAGTAAGGTGTTACAAATAACTTACCGGAGTTGGTTGCATCCTTCGTTGCCAGGTAGGCGTAGATCTTTTTGTTGAACGCATCTATATCGGTGCCTTCGCGGAGCAATACAATGGTCTGTGAATAGGTCGCGTTCCAGAAATTTGAATAGATGTCGCCTTCCGCCAGCTTTTGGTAATTGAGTATGAGGTCGAATTTATGCGTGGAATTTTCAGGAATGTCTTCGAAGACGCCGCTAACGAAAAACGGACCGCTTAATTTCATGAAGTGATTCCATTCGATCACCTTTCCCATCGCCGCGTCCGTAGTCGGAAATAATTTCAGGGCGAGACTTCTCGAGATCACAACGCCATTCTTCTCTTTGAGAACATCGTCGACCGTTCCCTCGGCCAATGGATATGACAAGATCCTGAAGAAATCTTTACTGGCAAAGATCGCCGATGCGCCCGCCTGTTTGTTTTCATTCACAACAATACCCGGGCCGCCAAACCAATCCATCATAGGGTTGGTGGAAACTGCATATTCAACTTCGGGAAATTCGGCAACCCACGCCTCGGCCATCGGCGAGGGCGTAAATTCTTCTGTCCTGGTTCCCTCCGGCGTCCTGTAATTCGTCATCACGCGATACAGGCGGTCTTTGTTCGCATGAAATTGATCGACCGATAATTCATCGGCAATCCATAAGTAAATGAGTAGCGCGCAGATCAGGCCGGCGCTCAGACTTCCGAGGTTAATGAGGAACGCAGTCTTGTTTCTCCGGAAATTCCGGAACGAGATCAGGATGTTGTGATGTGTAACTGTCAGCATATTGTTCCTTTTTGCGTTGATCAAACTCCGGATCATTCCCGGCCTGAAGAGAAGGATCACATCTCGCCATAACAACAGGCTTGCTCTTCGATGTCCGAGCAGCTTCACCCGTTTCTCAAACATCTCCAGCAGGTCACCTTCTATGTCGATATGATATTCCGGTCTACAAAACCGTTTCAGCAACTCTAATGGCAGCCGTGGAGGCGTCATCTTCAGTTGAGCTTGAGGATTGTTTCGGGCAGCGATTTCCAGAAACCGATCCGGACTTCTAAAGCCTGCTCGAGCACCTTTTTGCCGCTGGCCGTGAGTGTGAAATATAACTTCGGCCGTCCCCCGCGAGACGTATCGGCGTCGGCATGCTTTGAAGACAAATATCCCTTTTTTTCGAGTCGCCTCAACGTGACTTGCAGTGCCCCGACCGAGATCTCGCGCTTCGTTCTTTGTTCAATTTCTTCCTTGATGGAAACGCCGTACGCTTTGCCGTGCAGGACCCCAACGGCGAGCAGGACGATCTCTTCAAATTCTCCGATCATGATACGAAGATAACGAATACTACAATGTAGTGTTGCTTTTTATGGGATAAAATTTTGGTAAAACATATTATGTAGTATTGGCCATAAAAATAGGGAGCCCGGTCCGCACCGAGCTCCCTGACAGAAACCAAACCTGAAAATCCACCTTATACTACTATATATTTATTCGTCGCGATCGTGTTTACGTTTATGCTCTTTGTGCTTTGACTTGATCTCGGCCTTCAGCTCTTTCTTGTATTCGTCCTTCTCCTTGTGCTTATCGGCCTTCGCTTCCTCTTTCCTCATTTTCACCTGTTCCTTCTGCGCCCTCTTTTCCTCTTTCCAGCCCTTGTCCACGTCTTGGGCACGCAAGGTGGTTACAGTCAATGCAGCCACGATTATTCCGATCACTAACATCAGTTTTTTCATATTCCAGGTCGTTTGATATGAATACTATCGTGTTTTTAAAAGGTTACAGAATAGACGAACACGTAAATTAGTAGAGGAACGCAACCAGCGGTTGGGGCTTATTTTCGTTAGTTGAAGGAAAACCAGACACCCATGAGAAACCTAATTTTTGTTTTGGCTTTTATGTCATTCGCAGCGAAAGCTCAAGACAACAAGATCCTTGTTTCCCCCCAGTGGTTGAATGAACACAAACAAGATCCGAAACTCGTCGTCCTCCAGGTAAGCTATCTCCAATTCGACTACGACCGCGAACACATTCCCGGCTCCCGTTATTTATGGACGGGTTGGCTGGCGCCCGATTCTCCTACCGGCGCATACAACATGCCCGATGCAAAAACTGCCACCGATGTACTGCAGCGACTCGGCATCAACAGCGATTCATACATTGTAGTGAGCCACATGCGCAATGAAGTAAGTCCGGCAGCCCGGATGTTCCTTACACTCGAAAATCTTGGATTGAAGGGAAAGGTGTCGTTCCTGAATGGCGGACTGGAGGCATGGAAAAAAGAAGGCTACGCAGTAACGAAAGAAATTCCGGTTGTCAAAAAAGGCAACATCACCGTGAAACCCGGAGACATTCTCGTCGATAAAGATTATGTTTTGAAAACAATGAACTCCGGCAAAGGAGTGATCGTGGATGCACGAATGAAACGTTACTACGACGGTGAGCCGGTCGGCAATCCGCGTGACGGGCACATCAAGGGCGCGCTGAACATTCCGTATCCCGACATGATCAATCAAACGACATATCTCTTCAAACCGGTCGATTCACTTTCGTATTACTTCACACCAGTGGTGCCCGATAAAAACAAAGAGATCGTTACTTATTGTTTCATCGGGCAAACCGCCAGCGTGATCTACATGACGGGACGGATCCTGGGATACGACGTGAAGCTCTACGATGGATCCTTGCAGGAATGGAGTCGCATCGAAGAGCTTCCCATGGAAGTCACGAAGAAATGATCAGAACTCGATCCTGTAACTCAACACCGGGAGAAGAGCCATCTGATACCACTTCTTTATCTCGCCGCTTCTTGGATCGAAATATTGCCCGCCAAGATTCTGGTGATTGGTAGCATTCTGGATATCGAGCGCCAGCGTGGTGGTTGAATGTGCGCGGTTGCGTTTCAGGCTTAATCGCAGATCGGTACGGAAATAGTCAGGCATCTGCTGTGTGAATGAAAGCGCATCGATGTATTCGGTTTGCCCTACTTCCCTCGATTTTTCCATGTCGATAGGTGTTGACCAGAAACCGCCGGCGTAGATCGTCCGGATATTTACACCATACACCCTGTTGTTCCGTCCTATGAAATCTTTTCCCGCGGTGAAGCTCAATGCACGCTGACTGTTGAACCGAGAGTTTCGCCAAATGCCATCCATTGCCTTATACTTTGAGCTGAACAACGAAGCCGACAGCAGGAAGTAGAGGTTGTTATGTGTGAATTGCTCAAGCGTAAACTCGGCTCCGTAGTTGCGGCCAACGCCTTTGTTCACCAGCGGATCGGTAAGATATCCTTGTTCGATCACGAGTGTCGATACAGGGCTCGTGACATCATTCACCACGGCGATATTGAACAGGCGCTGGTAGTAAGTCTCCACTTTAGCATGCAGGTGTCTCGTGATCTGACGGTCGTAACCAACTACAAGGTGGTGCGCTTTGTTGAAGCCGGTATTCTTATTGGGCATCGTGAACGAACCATCGGGTTGTTGTACCTGTGCTTCGTACACGCCGATGGGCTGCATCTGGCTGTGAAGCCCGTAGCCCAGCGAGAACGATTGCTGTTCGGTGAGATCATACTTCAACGACGCCCGCGGTTCGAGGCTCGATGTGCCGTTGTTGGTCATGTACAAAAAATGCATGCCGTAGTTGAATGCCAGTTTCTCGGTGATGCGGTAGTTCGATTGTGCGAACAGTTGAACCGTAGTCGCATGACTCTTTGCGTTGATCGGTTGTTTGATAAGATCTGTTTCTTCGTCGAGGTAACGTTGATAGAGATTATAGTTGTACTGGTTGAAGTAAACTCCCGAACGAAGGCTGAGTCTTGCGTTGAACTTATGGTTCAACACGGAGCTTACTGTGAATTTTTTATTGATGAATTTCTGGAGATAGCTGAATTGCGGAGCATAGCTGTTGTCGAGTTTGTCTTCCCGATCGCCCACGCTATTGCCCGACATCACCGCTGCCGATTGAACGTATGTATTTTTTCCAAGGGAGATCGCATGTTTCAAACCGGCGGCGCCTGTATTTGAAAAGTAACGTTCGCTGTAACGGGAGCCGTCTTCGGTCCATTGTGTTGAATCTTTCACAGCGTCCTCTTTCTGATCGCTGAGACCGCCGAAGCCAAAGAGTGAAAAATTACCGGCGCTCTTCGTGGGCAGATAAAAATTATAAGACAGGTCCTGGAAATTTGTCTCACCGAGCCCGACATCCAACCCTAGTTTCGAAAGAATAGAGAGTGTCGAGTATCGATAGTTGACAAGATAAGATCCACGATAATTTTTAGAGAACGGACCCTCAACAGCTACATCCGTTCCCAGAAATCCGGCCTGGAAAGTATATTCTCTTTTCTCATTGTTGCCTTTGCGCAGGTTGAGATCGAACACACCTGCAAGAGCATTTCCGTATTCGGCAGTGAATGCTCCCGTCATGAAGTCGGAGTTCGAAAGAAGTTGTGAGCTGAGGATGGAAATACCGCCACCCGACGTTCCCGCGTTGGCAAAGTGGTTAGGGTTGGGGATATCAACTCCTTCCATGCGCCACAGCAATCCATAGGGTGAGTTACCGCGAATGGAGATCGTGTTGTTGCCATCGCCGGCAGTAACAACACCGGCGAATGAAAGCGCAGCGCGAGCGGGGTCATTCACGGCTGCGGCAAACTTGCGCGTTTCTTCAACACTGAAAGTTCGCGCGCTGACGGCCGCCATTTCATTCATCGGTTTGTTCTTTTCGGCATCGGGTGTGATCACCACTTCCTGCATCTGCACGATATCTTCTTCGATAGGAGCAGTGATCACGACCTCCTTGCCTGAGTTCACCACGATGTTTGGCATCACGAGTTCTTTATAACCAATGAAAGAGATCCGGATGCTGTAGGTGCCAACCGGTACTTTCGCAAGCTTGAAATTTCCGTCTGGGTCCGTGGAGCTTCCGATCATCGGATCGGAGTTGATGATGACTACTGTTGCGCCAGGCAACGGTGTCTTCGAGATCTTGTCGATAACGCTGCCACGAATGGTTTGCGTGAGGGAGATGTTTGTCTGTGCCGACGCGGCATAGGAGACCAGTAAGAGTGTAAGGGTCTGAAAAAGTTTTTTCATTGTCAATTGCTTTACGGCTTTAAGACAATGAAAGAAATGATGACCCCTATCGGGTCGGAAAATAAATGCAGGTTCGCGGAACGTTCACGCAAGCGCGCAAAGAAATACAAGCAAGAATGTACAACACAAAACTTTACGGAGTTTGCGTGGACTTTCTATTTAAGCGCGTGAAATGGGTTAGAAAAATCTCAAAGCAACTTTTCCACCAAACCACATCTTCATGTTGGTGTTGTTGCTGTAGGTCTCGTTGTAAAATACTTTCGGCTGGAAATCTGTGAAGAGTGTCGGGTAATCCGCGTACGTTGTCTTCGTCAGGAACGCATTCAATGTTCCGCCGGCATAGATCGACAATCCTTTCGCCAGCCTGAAATCAAAACCAACATTCAGCTTATTCAAGCTGCTGAGGTCGTCGGTAAACCGGCCCTTGTTCACATGCTGTGAAGTGACATCGATATTAAGATGCCACCAGTTTGTTATTCTCCGCGCGGTGCCGAGACCATAGCCAAACGACCACACCGCGTTTTTACCTGGCTCTTTTCGCGGATCGTAGCTCGCGAGCATGATGTTATAAAATTGGCGCACGCCGCTTCTGAATGCGAGGTTGCTGTAGAATACTTCGTCGGCCGACAACTCAAGCTTATGATAACCGTGTTTCACAATACTCAGGAAACCTATCGGCACGCCGGTAAGACTGTCGGCATAATTTATGAAACCGATCTGTGTTCCATAAACTTTGTGCGCATGATTGTAAAATCCCGTTACTTGTGATCCGGTCAGTTTACCTTTCGTATTGATGTTTGTGAAACCGGCGATCTGCGGACCTTTGAAGTCGCCGCGGTGAATGTTGCCAAACCCGGCCACGCTCACGCCAGATGAGTTGCCATTGCTGAAGTTCATCATACCCGCAGCCTTCACGCCGTCGGCAGACGATAGGTTGATATTGCTAAGGCCGGCCAGCTGCACGCCCTGGAAGTCGCCGAAGTTTACGTTCGAGAAACCCGTTGCTTGTACTGCTTTCGTTTCGCCGCCGTTGAAGTTGAAGAAACCGGAGGCCTGCGCGCCGATCACATCGCCGCCAACAATATTTCCAAAGCCGGCCAGCTGCAGGAAGCTCACGTCACCACGATCGATGTTGAAGAAAAATCCCAGTTCGATCTGTCTCGTTCCCATCGAATAACCGCCAAGCATGTTGATGGAATAGTCGTTGATGATGTTTCCGCTCATGGCTCCGTTCGATCCGACGAAAGGCAACAGCGAGATCTGTATGTCGCGATATAAAGTATCGCGGATGTTCTCCACGTTGGGTGAAGTGGAATACGGCATCGAAATTTCTTCAGGCTGCTTTTCTTCGGCAGGCTTGGTTTCTTCGGGAATTTCGGCCGTTGTCGTATCGGCGATCGCTGCTTCGATTGGCGGTTGCGTTGTTGCCGGTTCTACCTTTACCGTATCGATCTTGCTGAGCGGTCTTACCCTCTTCAGCTGTACATGAAAATATTGATTTCCCGTTTCCGTGATCACGATCGTTTCATCGATGTAATCGCGTTTGCTGATCGTCAACGTAAGATCTTCTTCCGCCCGTTTCTCCAATTTCAGACGGAAGAAACCGAATTCATCGGTGACAACGGACGTGATGGAAGTCTTCTCATAAACACTGGCGTCCACGATCCTTTCATTGGTAAACCAGTCTTCCACATAGCCGCTGATGATCATCGAAGTAACATTAGCCTTCGGAGCCTTCACGGTAACTCTCGTCAAGATCAAATGATTGCCTTTGTCTTTGTAGTTCATCGAACCTCTGAAGACTTCGTTGAGGATCTCACGAACGGTAGCATTCTTTTTTTCGATGGTCACTACCTCATCACCTGGAATGATGGCGGAATTGTACGAGAACGAAAAGTTGGCGAGCTGGCCGATGCGGCTGAGAACGGTGGTGATCTTCTCATTTTTGAACGAAACATCAATGCGCCTGTCAAGGATGGGTGCATTTGTCTGCGATTTGGAAACGAAACCGCAAAGCAGTGCCAGGCATAGGAGTAAAGTCATTCTCATAAGCTGTTTTTTATCGGCATCCGGGCCCGTTCAGAATGATCTCTTTATTGTCCAGTCGTTCGACACTCAGACCGAGCGTCTCGGTAATGATCTCGAGCATCTTCTCGAGATCTTCGTTGCGGAAGGTCACCGTGAGCTGGCAGCTTCCTATGTCTTCGTTAGCGAGCTTGATCTTCACATCATACACTTCGTTGATCTGATCGATGATACTCCGGAGATCCGTAGAGTGAAAACTGAACACCCGTGTTTTGTACGCCAGCACGTTGGTGTCGGCCTTTGGTATTTTGGAGAAGACCTTACCGCGCTTCGAGTAGATACCCGTTTCACCGGCGCTGATCGTCATACCGGGATCCTTCAGAGTATAGAATTGCACAACACCGCTCTGCACAACCACTTCTATGGTATCCTTATCAGCATACGATTTGATGTTGAAAGACGTGCCAATATCGCGTACCAGCGCTTCGTCGGCTTCGATCACGAAAGGTTTCTCTTCTTCGTGTTTCACTTCGAAGTATCCTTCACCTTTCAACTTTACTTTTCGTGTCTTCTCTTTTGGATCGTATTTGAATTCGATGGAAGACTTTTTATTAAGGACTACGGTGCTTGCGTCGGGCAATGTATCGGTGACGACTTTATTTTCAGAAGAGAAGGCGAGGGTCTGTATTTGCGACTGATCGAAATACCTGTATGTGAATATTGCTATAGTCGCAATCAATACAATTCCCGCCGCGATCCTTAAAGGCTGCCAATTGCCCTTCATTGGCACGACCTTCACTTTACTGTCCTTATTAAGCTTTGATCTTACTTTTCGCCAGGCTGCATCGGTATCGAAATCAACCTTAACCTGGTTGGTCGATGCTTTTGCAAAGATCAGTTGCATGTCGGCGTAATACTTCTCGTTCTCTTCGGAAGTCTTGCGCCAGTTTTCGATCTCACGTACTTCGTCCGCGGTAGCTTCCCCGGAAAGTACCTTACCAATCAAATCGTCAATATCGTCGAACTCAATTCCCATTTCCCATCAAGAAGATCAGGAACAACGGAAGGTAATCCTTCAACTGTTCCCTCATAATTTTTAAAGCTTTTCCTATTTGATTCTCTACGGTCTTCACCGAAATATTCAGTTGGTCTGCGATCTCGGCATACTTCAGTTCTTCGAAGCGACTGAGTTGGAACACGAGCCGGCATTGTTCGGGCAATGCTTTCATCGCTACCGAGATCCGTTCTTCGAGCTCCGACGAGATTACGGACTGCGTTACGCCTTCGTGTGTCGATTCGGCGTGCACCATCTCGTGTGCCACGTGTTGTTTCTTCACTTTTTCGTGTTTGATCACATTCAGGCAGGAATTCCTGACGATCCTGTACAAATAAGCTTTCAGAGAAGTCTGGATCTCGACTTGTTCTCTTTTATCCCATACATTGATGAAGGCAGTCTGGACGACCTCCTCGGCCTCGTCCCTGTCGTTGAGGAACGAGTATGCATACTGGCAAAGCGGGCGATAATAGGTTCTGAATACCATCTCAAAAGCACTTTCACTGCCCTCCTTCAGCGTACTTAATACCTGCTGTTCCAGTAAATCCACTGCGTTTGATTGAGTATTCAGTGCAATTTACGGTTTTGAACCAACGTGGTTTCCGGGCTTCTGAGATTATGACAACCTAAAAGGGGGATACCCCTATTCAGAGATTTAAAATTTTAAAGGTGTTACGCGAGGGGTGTTACGCGAAGCCGCGCAAAGGTCCCGCAAAGTTTTGCAAAGGAATTTTTACCTGCATTTCTTCGCGTGGCTTTGCGATACGTCCTTCGCGTCCATCAATTAAGCCTGTCTTTCAAACCACCAATCTCGAGATCCTGATTGAGATCCGCTTTTCTAAGCCTTGGATTGGGGTTTTTGCTGAGATATTCTTCCAGCCAGTCAGCGGCAGACCCGAACGACTTAAATATCGCGTCGCGGTCTATTAATCCCGGAACTGCATTTACCTGCTGCTGCACCAACGGCTGCATTGCCGAAAAGAGAACCATCATCCCCTTATTCTTCAAGTGCTTGATCGCCTCTTGTAAAGCAACAACACCCGAGTGATCAACGAACGGAACATTCTCCATCCTGAAGATTATTGCTCTCGCATCGGGGAATGCCTGCATGGCTTCGCGAAAATGTACGGCGAAGCCGAAGAACAACGGACCGTTAAGTTGCTGCACATAAACTTCCCTCGACATGAGAAAAGGTTCGAGCTCCGGAACATCTTTTTGGTTCTGGGATTTTAATACAACTGCGTCCGATTTCTTCATCGACTGGTCGGCCATCTTTTTCGCAAAAAGGATCGAAGCAAGGACAATCCCGGTAGCGAACGCATAAGGCAAGCCAAACACAACGGTTACGAGCATTACCACCACCATCACAATACCATCGCTCACCGAAATGGCAAACACCTGGCGAAGTCCTTTATAGTCGACGATACTAATGCCGACTGTTATCAATATACCGGCAAGTACCGGCAGAGGTATGACTTTAATAAAACCAATCTCGAACAACACCAAAAGCAGCACGAGGCTATAAATGAGAATACTGACTTTCGATTTGGCGCCGGAGCGGATATTTACCAAGGATCTCATCGTAGCACCGGCTCCGGGTAATCCGCCTGCAATGGCCGAAGCCATATTGCCGAGTCCCTGGCCGATCAGTTCCTTGTTGCTCTTATGTGTCGAACCGGTGGTGATATCAACTACCAGCGAGCTGAGCAGTGTATCGATAGAACCGAGTGTTGCCAAAGTAAACGCAGGGATAACAACCATCGACCAGCTTGCATGATCGTAATCTACAAGATGCGACCAGCGCCACTTGATCCAGTTGTCGGGGATACCGGCGAGGGTCGGTACGTTTAGTTTTAAAACTATCGCGAGAAGTGTTCCGGCAATCAGCGCAACCAACGTGGCCGGAATTTTTTTTGTAATAAGGGGAAAGAAGTAGATGATCAGGATTGTGATAATACCGAGCGACAACGCCTGGTAATTGACGTTACTCAGCTCCCGAAGTAATTGTACGATCTCTTTAAAATGAATAGACGACTCATGACCCAGCAACGGAAGCAATTGAAATACAACCATCAGCAATCCAATTCCCGACATAAACCCCGATACGATCGGGTACGGAACAAAACGAATGTACTTGCCGAGTTTCAACAAACCGAAGAATACCTGGAACACACCGGCGAGGAGAAAGACAATGAAGATCGTTGCAAGAGCGATCTCCGTGGTTGGCGATTGATCGAAGGCGCGGGCCACAACTAACGAGCTTACGACAGTCATTGCACCGGTGGGACCGCTGATAAGCAATGGAGTTCCACCAAATATTGCCGCTACGATCGCAAGGGATATGGCGCCGGCGATACCCGCCGACGCCCCCAGTCCCGATTCAACACCGAAGGCCATTGCCAAAGGCAATGCGACGATGGCGGAGTTCAATCCACCATAAAGATCCCCGCGCCACCCGCGGACGACGTTCGTCCAATCCTTCAGGTTGTACATAGAATTCCTAACCTATTCTTTCGAACCTATACACATCGGGAAGTTCCGAGTTATCGTGGAACGTAACGTTAAGGTCCTTGATGATGCCGACGCCGATGTCGTACACCCAGCCATGCACATAAGGACCGTGGTGATTCGCCCATGAGTTTTGAATGATCGATGTCTGACACAAGTCGTACACCTGTTCAATCACATTGAGTTCTATAAATCGATTTTCTCTTTCTTGTGGATCTTTGATCGCGCTGAGTTCGGCTTCGTTCAGGCGGTACACATCTTTTATGTGACGGATCCAGTTGTCGATAATACCATACTGCTTGTTGCCCATGGCTGCGCGAACGCCACCGCAGCCGTAGTGACCGCAAACGATCACATGATCTACCTTCAATACGTTAACGGCGTAGTCGAGTACGCTCAGCATGTTCATGTCGGAATGCACAACCATGTTCGCGATGTTACGATGAACGAATACTTCGCCGGGGTCCGTTCCTGTTATCTGGTTGGCGGGTACGCGGCTGTCGGAACAACCGATCCAAAGGAATTTCGGAGTCTGCTGTTTCGCGAGGCGGCTGAAAAATTCAGGGTCTTCCTGGTTGCGTTTTTCTACCCACGCCTTGTTTTGAAGTAATAATTGAATGTAATCTTTTTGGGCTTGATCCTGGTCCATCATACTGCTAAGTGTTTGAGTGCTACTTCTATCTTTTTGGTTTTAGATGTTTCTATGAAATCGCGAATTGCTTCTTTAACGTCCTGATCCACGAAGTGGGCATCGGAGCCATCGATTAACAACGTTGAGTTGTCGGGTATCAATTGGAATTTGCTGCGAATGGTGGATTTGTTCAGGAACGAAACGTTCTTGGTAAACTTCAACAAGTAATTCTTTCCGTCGCCAACCATGATGACAGCCTCCTGGAAATTTGTTTTCAATATAAAAAAGACAGAAACAAGTATCCCCACAAATACACCAGCGAGCAAATTGGTGAACACAATAGCCAACACCGTTACGATAAACGGAAGGAATTGCGACCAGCCTTTTGCATACATCTCCTTGTACAGCTTCGGAGGTGTAAGTTTGAAACCGATTGTTATCAATATGCCGGCAAGTGCCGAAAGAGGTATGAGTCTTAATATCGTTGGAAGGAATAATACTGACGCTGCAAGTATAGTTCCGTGAGTGATCGCCGAAGCCTTCGTTCTTGCCCCTGCACTGATATTCGCCGAGCTTCGGACGATCACGGACGTTACCGGAAGTCCACCCAATAGACCCGATAACATGTTGGCGGTTCCCTGCGCTTTCAGCTCACGATTCAACGGTGTGTTGCGGCGAAACGGGTCGAGCTTATCACAAGCTTCGATACTCAGCAGCGTTTCGAGCGACGCGACCATAGCAATAGTAAATGCTACTTTGTAAATGACGGGATTGTTGAACTGACTGAAGTCGGGCGACATGAACACACGACCCTGGCTGTTGAGGAAGTCGGGCACGTCGACAAGATGTTTGGGATCGATAGCGAGCGCGGGAATAAATGTTTTGAAGACCTGGCTGAGTATCACGCCGATCACAACAGCGATCAATGGCGCGGGAATTAGCGAGATCCAACTCTTCTTTTTAGAAATGACGCGTTCCCAAAGGATAATAAATCCGATCGCTACGATCGAGATGATCACCGCGCCGCCGCTGAAGGCCTCAAGGGCATTCATGAGATTCGTGAACGTGTTGGTGCCACCGGGTTCGAAGAAGTTTTCGTCCCCCTCGAAGTCGGTATCGAAGCCAACGGCATGTGGTATTTGTTTTAGGATCAGGATGAGACCGATAGCGGCGAGCATTCCTTTGATCACAGACGCCGGGAAGAAGTGGCCGATAGATCCGGCGCGGATGAAGCCCATGGTGAGCTGTATGATCCCGGCAATAAATACTGCGAGAATGAATGCTTCGAATGAGCCGAGTTCGGCAATCGCCGCGATTACGATGGTGGTGAGGCCCGCGGCCGGACCTGCGATGCTAAGTGGTGAGCCGCTAAGCGACCCTGCTACTATACCCCCTACAACACCGGCAATGAGGCCGGCCTGTAAAGGCGCACCCGATGCCAGGGCGATACCCAGGCACAGGGGCAGCGCTACGAGAAAGACGACTAACGACGCTAACAGGTCGTGGGAAAAATATTCTTTGAAATTCATAATTGGATCCTGAAATGAAAAGTTTGAAGTAGGCGCACACTACCGCAAGGGCGGTGTCCGCGAAAAAGCAATTAGGAGAATTGTAGAACACCTATGCTTTAGGCGGGGGAACAACTACTTCGATCTCAAGATCGCTGAACAGAATGTCGTGGTAGAGAAAGTGAAGGTCGGCGGTCGCAGATTTTTCGCGGGACATCCAACGATGATCGAGGCCGACTTCGTCGTCGTCCTCTTCACTGTCTTTGTCTTCTTCGCCGGAATTTTCTTCGCCGTCGCCGAGAGGCATGCCGGTATCTTCATATCCTTCGCAGTCCGCCATACCATACAACGTCACGAACGGGGCGTCCGTAGCCGTCAGCCAGTTATTGGCGGCTGTTAAGAAGAAGAATAGTATCAGAAAAAGAAATTTCTTCATACCTGCAATGCAAATGTACGAATTTTGACGAAGACAGTTTCGTTCTGTCGGCCCAATAGACCCCTCAGCCATACGGATTTCAAATATTAACACACAGTAAACAACTTTGGCAATACCTAAAAACAAAATTCTATTCATGAAAAAACTGCTTGGTGTTGTTGTTGTCGTAGTGGTGGCTTTAACAAGTTGTGACAAAAAGAAAGAGCTCGCACTTCAGAAAGAGGTGGACTCTCTCCGGACAGAAGTGGCGGTTAACCGTCAAATGGCCGAAACTTTACAAGAGGTGGGATTGATGATCGATTCGATCGATGTCAACCGGCATGCATTACGCACCGAACTCGTAGAAGGTACGTCTTATGTTGATTACACAAACAGGATGCGTGAGATCAACACGTATGTAACGAGCACACAGTCGAAGATCGACGACCTGGAAAAAGCGCTGAAGAAAAGCAAGAGCTCGAATGCAAACTATGCTTCGATGATCTCCAAGCTGAAGAAAGATCTTGCAGCGAGAACACAGGAGCTCGCAGCACTCACAGATCAGGTGGCGCTCTACCGCGCAAAGAACGACACGCTCGTAACAACCGTTGAATTGCAAAATGCGGAGATCAACGACAAAGCTGAGCAGCTCGCCGCCAAACAACAGCAGCTCAGCGACCTCGAAGCACAAATACAACAAGTAACAGAGAAATCGAAGGTCGATCTCGCCGACTCATATTATCAGCGCGCTCTCGCACTTGAAGAAGCAGCAAAACGTACACACTTCGCTCCGAAGAAAAAGAAAAGCACACAAAGGGAAGCTTTGGAACTCTATAAGCTGGCGGCTAACGGAGGGAAGACGGAAGCAAACGAAAAGATTGCGAATCTCGAAAAAGACATTTAGTGCTAAGTGCGAAGTGCTAAGTGCGGGGCCTTCAGATTTCGAGACTCTACAGCCCCGCACTCAGCACTTAGCACTTCGCACTTCGCACTTAGCACTCAGCACTAAAAATCTCTCGCGATCCCCTCCCTCAAAACAAGAAATCTCTCCTCCGGAACACCATTCCGTTTCAACGCATCCCTCAGCTGTTCCATGGGATCCTCAAGGCTATCATCCGCCAACGGGAATGTTCCAAAGTGGCTCGCAATGCTCTGTGGCGAACCGAGGTCTTTAAAGATCTCTACCGCTTCGGCGGGCGAACAATGAATGGGCGACATAAACCACTCCGGCTTGAAAGCACCGATAGGAATGATCGCAAGCGTCGGCTTCGTTCTTGCGCCGATCTCTTTGAATGTAGAAGCATTGTATCCGGTGTCTCCCGCGAAGTAAACGTTGCCATGCGCGCCATGAATGGCATACCCGCACCATAAAGTCCCGTCGCGGTCGAATGTACCACGGCCGCTGAAATGCTGCGCCGGCACCGCTTCGATCGTGAACCCGGTTCCGAAGGCAGCTGTCTGCCACCAGTCGAGTTCTTTTGTCGATTCGATCTTATGCTTCTTAAGATAAGCAGCCACACCAAGCGGCACGATGTATTGCGGATTGTACTTGTCGTGAATCCGTTTTATAGTTGCAATGTCGAGGTGATCGTAATGATTGTGACTCAGTAAAACGAGGTCGATCTTCGGAAGATCATGAAAGAGGATTCCCGGCGGACGCATCCGTTTGGGGCCGGCGAATGAAAAAGGACTCACACGTTCGCTCCACACCGGGTCGGTGATGATGTTTACACCATCGACCTGGATGAGGAATGTTGAGTGATTGATGAAGGTTATCCGGACGCCGCCATCGTACCGTGGCAATGGACGTGGACCCGCTTGCAGATCTTTCTTTTCAACCCACTTGCCCCGTTTGCGTTGGCGCATCCACTTGAATACATCGGGCAACCCTTTTGCCTTAACACCTGTTGGATTGATGAACTGTTTGCCGTTGAAGTGATCGGATGTCGGACCGTTGTAGGTTGGGGCAGAAAGCAATATGCCCACCACGAAGGGTGAGCATATCAGCAAGATCAATATGAGCAGGATCCAGGTCACTGGGCAATCTGTGCAATCTTCGCTAACGGTATAGCATTCGCAGCTGCAGTGATGTCTGCTTCGTTCGTCTCGTCCATTCTTATCGTCACCAATGTATTGTTCATCGGGATCTGCAGTTCGTAGTTCGTCTTTGCCGTTTCGCTGTTAACGTTCTTCGTGAGCAGCGACTTATAACCCTGAACTTTGATCTGCTTCTGGTTCTCGTCGCGCATCATTCCGCCGAGGATCGGTGTTGTAAGTATGGTCTGGATCGAATTGATCAACGGTGAGTTATTGATGATCTCGATCTGTCCGCTCTTCGGACTTGCGCCATAGGTACGGTGAACGAAAAGTCCGCCGGCATAACCGGCACCGCCTGTGAGATTGTCTTCTTTGTCGTTTGCTTTCATGGCACCGATCTGCGCGGGCAGCATCTTCAGGATCTCTTTACCGATTGCCATATCCAGATCGCGAAGCATTTGTTCCATCGCAAACCTTGCGTTCTCGAGGTCACCCGAGCCGTATGATGATTTTGCGGTAGCGAGGTTCTTGTCGAACTCTTGCGAATAAGCTGCGGAGCTTATGAATATTACGAGGTAGAATATCTTTTTCATACTTCTTATTGCTCTTATTGTTCTCCGAGTTGTTTCTTAATACTATCAATATCGACAGCTTCGGCAGCCTTCATCATATCGGCTTCGTTCGCGAAGTTCACACCTTCGTAAACGATCAGCGATGATTGGCCGAGAGGCACACTGAGCTTGTAGCCACTGCTTTCATCGTACTCGATGATCGCCCTGTTGCCTTTAAGTTTAGTCTGCTTCCAGTTTTGCTGGCCGTTGGTTTGTTGTGCGTAACCACCGTTGGTGAGATATGCGTTCACACCTGCCATCCAAACTGAGTTGTTGGCAACTGTAACACGGAGTTCTTTTTCTTTGGTATCGTTGTACTCGCGGTGGATCGTGAGCCCGGCCCAGCCATAACCTGTGCTTGTTACCTGGTCGGCGCCTTGATCTTTATTCATTCCGCTGATGGATTCGGGAAGCGACTTGAGGATCTTGTTGCCGATCTCGAGTTCGACGCCGAGCATCGCCTGCTGCACAGCATAACGTGCTTCGCCGTAGCTCGATTTCTTATAAGCTGCGTCGGCGTCAGCGAGATTCTGATTTACATCCGGAGGAGTTGATACAAGTCCACCGCCACCGTTGTTCGAAGGATTGTTGTTGCTGCCGGAGCCATTCGAGCCGTTTCCTGAAGATGAACCGTTCTGGCCGTTACTTCCGTTGGCTCCGCTTGTACCGGAGTTTTGATTCTTCTTCTTTCCGTTAAACAGGTTGTCGATTGCATCACCGGCTTTCTGCTCGCCTTTGTTCTCAACTTTGTTTTTGAGCCGGTTAAGCACCTGCGCCTGTCCACTGTACGCCAGCATTACGGATGCTGCCGCCAACAGGATAAGTTTCGCTTTCATGATTTAAAGGGTATTTGATAAAGAATAATAAATGTACAAAAAACAGGCCTCACTTTTTGTGCCGTTCGAGCGTGGTTCCTGTAAAGAAACCGTCATTGATAAGTGTTACCAATTGTGAGGGAGTAGGGTTGATCTGGTAAAAGGTATCGTCTCCGCGCTTCACTTCTGTATACTTTACTTTTTTAGACAGTCGTTTCAACTTGTATTTGGATGTTTCATCGTTTTGGAGGTCGATGGAGAGGAAGTCGATACTGCCGTTTTTATTCTGCCTGAGGAGACGCAACACCCATTGATCTCCGGCGCGAAAATTTACGAAGTAATAATCCTGGTAGAACTTAACCACCAATGAATCGCTGATTACTCCGCGACCTAACCAGTCTTTATCGTTTGAATCTTTGAAATGGTAACCCCACGATTCGATAATGAGCGTATCGGCTTTATCGTCGGGCTTTGCGTCTGCCGGGGTATACATACCGCGCAACGCTTGAGGAACTTCTGTTAACGGCTTTACTCCTGCTGGCTGTGGTTCACGGAACGATACCTCTTTGCACGAAGCAAACATGAGGGTCCAGAACGTAGCCAGCAGGATTAGCCTTCTTATCAAAGCTTAAATGCTTTCTTTACCTGATCAACGTAATCGAGTTTTTCCCAGGGGAACAGCTCCACCTTCATCTTCACCTCGTTGTGTTTCCCTTTGTTGAACACTTTCTCTACTATCTTCGGCTCGCGGCCCATGTGTCCATAAGCTGCAGTCTCGGAGTAGATAGGGGTACGAAGCTTGAAACGCTCTTCGATGAAGTAAGGACGCATGTCGAAGATCTTTTCGACTTTTGCTGCGATCTCACCATCGTTCAGTTTCACTTTCGCAGTTCCGTATGTGTTGACATACAAACCAACAGGCTTCGCAACGCCGATAGCATAAGCTACCTGCACCAGTACTTCGTCGCACACTCCGGCAGCAACAAGGTTCTTCGCGATGTGGCGTGTAGCATAAGCTGCCGAACGGTCAACCTTCGAAGGATCTTTGCCCGAGAATGCGCCACCACCGTGTGCACCTTTACCACCGTAAGTGTCCACGATGATCTTACGGCCGGTTAAACCTGTGTCGCCGTGAGGACCACCAATTACAAACTTACCTGTGGGGTTAACGTGATATTTGATATCGTTGCCGAAGAGCTTCTGTACGTGCTTCGGCAATTTTTTCTTGATGCGCGGGATAACGATGTTGATAATGTCTTCTTTGATCTGGTCCAACATCACTTTGTCTTTAGCGAAATCATCGTGCTGTGTCGAAACAACGATAGTATCGATACGACTGGGTTTGTTGTCATCGCCGTACTCGATAGTTACCTGTGACTTTGCGTCGGGACGGAGGTAAGTCATCACTTTTCCTTCGCGGCGGATTACGGACATCTCGCGTAAGATGGAGTGAGCAAGATCGAGAGGCAACGGCATGAAGTTGTCGGTTTCGCTTGTCGCGTAGCCGAACATCATGCCCTGGTCGCCGGCACCCTGGTCTTCCTTCTTCTTTCTCTCAACACCCTGGTTGATATCTGCAGATTGTTCGTGGATAGCTGAGAAGATACCGCAGCTGTTTGCCCTTTCCAGCACAGTGGGATCCGAAGCTTGGAATTCACGTGACTTGAAGTCGCGG